>OLSH01000157.1_pt1 | contig 74194 bp, 71 predicted proteins | sample 1643221 | NCBI WGS metagenome assembly OLSH01 (sample SAMEA3136681, study PRJEB25190) | human gut metagenome | biome: human gut; feature: human-associated habitat; material: faeces | place: Austria | collected 2013 | reverse complement strand
TGAAATCACCGGGAGCCCAGCACTATCAGGCTTCTCTGGTCAGCCTTTGGACGAAGGCGCATGCCGGCACAACTTTTACTGACCGGATAAAAACTTTGAATGAAAAGACAGGGTTTTCCAGAACCGGTTCTCTGTATATGGAAAGCTCAATGATGAAGATGTCATCCATGATTCTTACGGATATTTTTATGGGACTGATCTTTCTGTTCAGCCTTCTTTTATTGGTTATCATGCTCATTACCATCCGGTATCTGATTGCCTCGTCTCTGGAGGATGATTATAAGGAAATCGGTGTTCTCAATGCACTGGGTTACTCAAAAAGGACGCTGGTGTCGGGGAAGATGTTGTATATGATACTTTTATTTATGCTTGGTGGTGCAGGCGGATGTATCGGATCGGTATTTACCGTATCCCCGCTGGCCAGGTATGCCATGGACGGTTCAGGGATCTTATGGCACGGCGGTGTCCGCCCAGTACCAGTCCTGGCCTCTGTGACTGTTATGGCAGTATTTGTGCTGCTGGTTTCCTGGCTCAGCCTTAAAAGAATTTATAAGCTTTCTACGATACAGGCGATCCGCAATGGGAAGGAAGATATTTATTTTAAAAAGAGATATCAGGTTCCCATGGAGCGTTTAACAGTCCTTCCGCTGCCGTTTCGAATGGCAGTGAAAAATGTATCCGTCCGTCTGCCTCAATATATGCTTTTAATCATAGTGTGTGGTTTTATGGTTTTTTCATTGGTCAGCATTTCTGCACTGAACGAAAATATGAAGGATATTAAAAAGACAGCGGCGTTGTTTGGAAATACAGACTCTGATATTTCCGTGTCTGAGACGTTTACGCCGGGTACAAAGGAAAACGACAGTTTTGAGGAATTTATGAAGACCATGGAGCAGGAAAAGGATGTCCAGTCTGTTTATTCGTCAGAGCATGAATACGTGGATATGGACGGGCAGAAAATGCTCTTGTCCGTGATCAGCAGGTTTACTGACGGAAATTATCAGGAGCCGCTTGATGGGCGGATCCCGAAATATAATAACGAGATGATGCTGACGGAAATTTCGTCAAAATATCTCTCAAAGAATATTGGGGATACGGTGCAGATCACTTATGAGGGAAAAGAGAAGAAGTACCTGGTGGTCGGCTTGTATCAGTCCAGCAACGATGGAGGAAAAATTGGATGTATGACTGTTGAAGGATTTCGAAAGATTTTCTCTGGCTACAAGTACCATTCTTGTGAGATTCTTCTGAAGGATCAGTCAAAAGAACAAAAAGTGATAAAGAGGATTGGGCAGATAGGAAGGAAAAACGGACTTGATTTGAAGATAGAAAGTGTCAGAGACCAGGTGGAAGAGATGATGTCAGATATCCAGAATGGAATTTTGGCCTTGGTTGTCCTGTTTTACGTCTTATGTCTCTGTATGTCGGGTTTCATCACATTTCTTCTGTCTATGACATTCTTAAAACAGCAGAAGCGCGATCTGGCTATCCAGAGAAGTCTTGGGTATTCAGTCCGTCAGCTGAGGCTTCAGTTTGCATTGGGCTTTGGAATCATTGGGCTTTCTGGGGCTCTGCTAGGGGTACTGTCTGTGGGGCTTTTAACAAACCGTATGTTTGGTGCTTTATTTGGTAGTATAGGGATTACAAAATTTCATGCGGAGATTACAGCAGCGGGGATTGTAACTCCTGTGATTTCTCTGACGGTATTTTTGATCGCTTTTTCCTATTTGATATCCAGAGTGATAAAGAAATATGGGGTCAGACAGCTGTCAGAGGATGTGTAATAAGATTAAGCGTAACAAGATGATTATTTTTGTAAAAGAGTAACAGCAGTAAGAATACTATGACAAGCAGGGGCAGTAAGAGCCCCTGCTTAGTCTTGAGAAGGATTAATTTGTAATCCTGTACAAGAGTAACATATGTTCAGGAAATAATACAATCAGCATACCAAGCAGTAGGAAAACTATATAGCTTAATACAGGGTACTTTCTCGATATATGTCTATCATAATTAGTATGATAAAATACTTTTGTTTTAATAAACCGTCCAGGAAAGATATTGAACAAATATCAATTCCTGTGTTTTCAGCAGAAGTAGTTTATTTTTTAACATTATAATTTGGAATGTTATGCAATAGATCTGAATAGGAAAATATGACATATGAATAGGGAAGTATAATTAAGCCGCTCTATTTTAAAAATTAAAGAGGAAAATAGGATGTGAGAGAGAAAACACGAACTGGACTACTTAACTACTACAAAGAATCATTGTATGCAGATAAACAGAACTTTTGGAGAATGAAACCGGCTGATGGGTCTTTCTGAGATCTGTTGAATTAAAAGAGAGCATAACGGCGACAGACAACAGCCTGCCGCCGGGGTGAATTATTTTTATTGTTATTCTTTCTAGATTAGCTTAAAACTTAATCAGTCTTAACAAAAGGAGACAACTCATCTACATACATAAGGGTCAGCCGGTGCATTGCCCTGGTGCAGGCGATATACAGCAGATTCCTGTCATAGTCTGTGTGATAAGAGGAACTATCCGCATCAGGAATAAGGACTTCATCAAATTCCAGCCCTTTTGCCATTTGTACAGAAGTGACGGAGATTCCATTATGAAAAGCAGAACCTTCCGGTGAAATCAAGTGCAGGTCAAATTCTTTGGAGAGGATATCGTACAGTGTTTTTGCTTCTGTGTTTGTTTTAGCAATCAGACCGAGAGACATAGCTCCGCTTTTTTCAAAGCTTGAGAGTAGCTTTTTTATCTGATTCATCTTATCCCTGTTGTCACAGCACGCAGTTATGACTGGCTTTTCACCGTGCCGTTTTATAGCTTCCAGGGAGGGATTGTCCTGGAGCTGCTTTGCAAATGATATGATCTCATAGGTAGAGCGGTAGCTTTTGTTAAGCATGACAAGTTCCGCGTCATGATACAGAAGGCGGAGATCCTCAAGTGTGTGGAAGTGATCTGGGTTTAGTGACTGCCCAAAGTCACCGAGGATCGTTTTGGGACAGGGAAACAAGAGATTGATGACCGCATACTGAACAGGGGTATAATCCTGCATTTCGTCTATGACCAGATGCTTGGTGATCTTGCTTTCTTTTAATCCTTCAAAAGCAGCGGTTAGGTAGAGGTATGGAAAGACGTCTGCCCACTCCAAGGTCCTTTTCGATGGAAGGACTAACATACTTGGTTTCTTTAGACTTTTATAAAAGTCCCTGTATAATGCCAGGCTGTTTTTAATGGTAAGCATGGAAGTCAGGTTTTTTAAGACGGCCCCTATCCTTGGAATTTCATCCTCCATGATGTTTTCAGAGGCAAATAGATTGCAGATATCGTCAGCGATCATCTTAAGCCGCTGTTTTACTGGATGTTTTTCATATGCGCGGAACCGTTTTTGTATCCATTCTTTCTTTGCGGTAAAGCCGCCAAAAGAATAATCGGAGGGCTGAAAGACGGTATCCGGCAGCTTTTTGATATACGCATCCAGAAGCTGTTTAAATCCTATAGTAGATTTAAACCGGGTTCTCTGATGATATTCATCATGGTCCGGATCCAGAGGGTCCCGTTCCGGTTCAAAACCAACGGTCTGTCCCAGCTGTATTTCTGCCAGATCAGAAAAGGCCAGTTCAAAGATCGGCTCTTCTCCAAGTTCAGGGATGACATTGGAGATATAATCGCCAAAAACTTTGTTGGGAGAGAGGATGGTGACATTTCTTGCACTGAGCTGATGTTTCAGCCGGTACAGCAGAAAGGCAATCCGGTGCAGGGCAATGGATGTTTTGCCGGATCCGGCAACTCCCTGGATGATGAGAGTGTGGGCATGTTCGTTCCGGATGATCTGATTTTGTTCCTTTTGGATTGTTGAAATGATGGATTTCATTTTTTCGCTGGACGTCCGGCTCAGTTCTCTCTGGAGAACATCGTCCTGAATATTAGAGGAGCTCTCGATGGCATATTCCATGAAACCGTCCTTGATACAAAACTGCCGTTTCTTTGTCAACTCTCCGTCTATTCTGCCTGCCGGTGCCTCATAACCTGCCGGGCCCGGCTCGCAGTCATAAAACATGCCGGATATGGGGGCACGCCAGTCAAAGATCAGCAGCTCATATCCATGGCGGAAGGAAAAACGTCCGATATAGTATGAAAAGAACTCTTGACTTCCTGTTTCCCGAAAATCGATCCGGGCAAAGTAGGGAGAATCTTTCAGTTTCGCCAGTCTTAAGCATACCTCCGCGGCAAAGGCCCCTGTCTGGTCAGCCTGTTTCAGCAGCAGTTCCGTTTGGAACATCTCATTGGGATCGATTTCTCCGCGGGCATCCGACATATATTGTCTGGTATTCGTATACTGCCGCTCCATTCTTCCGGCGGACGCCTCTGCGTCCTGGAGTGCAGCATCCAGCCTGGACTGGATCATGGCAAGGTGTTCAAGCTCATCGGGAAATACGGTGTCATGACTCTTCATGTTCTGGATCCTCCTGCTTCAAAATAAATTTCTGTGTGGGATAACCAAACTCCACAAGCAGTTCCGCCTCCGCAAATCCCAGCTCTTGTATCTCCCGGCGCTGTCCGGTATCTGCCTTGTCTCCTGCCCGGTAGGTTGTGATACTTAAGTCTTTCTCTTTTACCAGTTCCCCTATGACTTTAGAAAGGAGTGCTCTGGGAATGCCCATATTCCGGTAGAGGGGATGGCAGCCCATAAAATCAATACTTCCGTTTTCATGAGAAAACAGCAGAATGCCGGCCGCCGCAGTGCCGTCCTTAAGAATCAGTGCTTCCCCGGAGCAGATGCGGGATTGTAATACATCCAGATATTCCTCTTCGTGTAGATGAGGAAAACCGTCGATCACAAGACGGACCAGATCCATCCAGCACGGAATGTCGTCTTCTGAGGCAAAAGAAATATCCCAGTGGGGCTTATTTTCATGTTTCGGCATGGACAGACTCCCTTCAAATTCAAATCGCAGTGACAGAGGATAAAATCTCTCATTTTCTCTGAATCTCCTGGGTGATATTTTGTACATGGAAACAAAAGCGTCAGTGAATGCCTGCTGGCTTTCATATCCTGCAAGCAGTGCGATGTCAAGGATAGGCTGATCAGAAAAGACCAACAGTTTTGCGGCCTCCGTAAGCCTTCGTCTCTGAAGATAATCATGGATGGTAAGCCCAACCGTGTTTGTAAACATACGGTGAAGATGGTATTTTGAATAATGAACCGCCTTTGCCACCGTGTCCAGATCCAATTTTTCAGTCAAATGATCTTCTATGTAATCAATGACTGATTTGATATTTTCAAGTTTATTGTTTGACATATTGAATCCTCCTTTCAAAACACGATTATATCTATACCAGGCAGATATTTTTTCATATATCTTGCTCTTTTATGTTTCTCTCCACTCTGTGATCTCATCCATAGGGTTTCTGGACCGGGCATCTGGGGCCTCATCTGCATATCCGAGGGCCAATGCGGCGTACAGCTGGCCGTTTTTATCTGTACAAAGCCAATTGGACAGCTCTTCATAGGCAAAGAAAATATCACAGATCCACAGGCTTCCAAGTCCCAGTCCGGTGGCAGCCAGGGTCATATTCTGGATTGCCGCGCCGATGGACTGTGCATTGCATATTTCATAGATCCGGTCCTCCGCGGACAGCGGCTTTGACAGATCAAGACCGAGGCTGTTTGTGATAAAGATGATCACAGGTGCCTGTTCCATAATGTGCAGCGTGTGTCTGGCTCCGTCCAGATGCTTCCTGCTGTTGGGGAGCATCGGGTCGGCAGCTTCCCTGGAAAGTCCCAGGCTCATTTGCGCCAGCATATCCGTTTTTGCAGCCCCGTAGACTACGGTAAACTTCCATGGCTGTCTGTTTTTTGACGACGGGGCAAGGATTCCGGCCTGTATCACTTGTTGAATCATATGTTTTGGCACGGCAGCAGGCCGATATTTCCGGATGCTCCGCCTTTTTTCTATCATATCTGACATATTGGTTCCTCCTTTTTTATTCCATTATGATTATACGTCAATAATGATCACTTGATAAGTTTTGATTTTTATAAGCACGATCGAGTTGTAAGGAACAGGGAAACTGGATATGATGGACCTGGGAGGTAGAATGATGCAGATAAAAAAAGAAGAAATCAGAGAAACAATCTTAGAGGCGGCACAGGAAGAATTTCTGATCCATGGCTACGAAGGGGCCTTCATGAGAGTGATCGCAAAGAAAGCAAATACAACCATCGGCAATATTTATCATTATTATGACAGCAAGGAGGCCATCCTGGAAGAAATGCTGAAGGAGCCTATAAAAGGGCTGCATAAGCTTGTGAAGCAGCATTTTGAAAGAGAACAGCGGGTTTACACCTTGGAGGAGATCGAAGAGGCATTTTCGCAGATGGAGGACGTCGTTAAAGTAATGGAAGAGACGGAGCTTCAGTATATAATGGACAAACGGCTTCTCATCTTGTTTGACCTGAAAACAACACGTTTTTCAAAAGTCAAAGAACACTTTATCGGGCAGTTTAAGGAACATATGGCATGGCATCTGGGACTTGATGACAGCGATTCCCCGTATGTGGATATTATCACGGAAATGTTTATTGCCTGCATGCGGCATGTACTTTTGCAGCACCAGGATTCCATAGAGGCCCAGAAAGAATTCATCAAAGTTTTCCGTATGCTCTGCGCGGGATTAGTCGTTAATCAGGAGGATAAGCCATGAAACAATTGGAATTTGGCCATGTGAATAAGATCTATCATACAGGAACCAGGGAGACTTATGCATTAAAAGATGTCTCTTTTTCCGTCCGACAGGGAGAGTTCACAGTGATTCTGGGGCCCAGCGGAGCGGGAAAGTCAACCATCTTAAACATTCTTGGTGGGATTGACACGGCAGACGGAGGGACTGTCATAGTTTCAGGGCAGGATATCACCGGTCTGGGAGAGAGGGAGCTGTCCCGGTACCGGGCAGAAAAGGTCGGGTTTGTTTTTCAGTTCTATAATCTGATCCCCACTCTGACGGTCAGCGAAAATGTAGCTTTAATGGGAGAACTGAAAAAGGGCTCTATCCCTGCAAAAGAAGCATTAGATCGAGTGGGACTTCGGGGCTATGAACATAAATTTCCTGACCAGCTGTCAGGGGGAGAGCAGCAGAGGGTTTCCATCGCCAGGGCGATTGCCAAGAATCCGGAGATTCTTCTATGTGATGAACCCACCGGGGCTCTGGACAGTGAGACAGGCTGCCTGGTGCTGGAGCAGCTGTGGAGGCTCTGCAGGGAAGATAAGAAAACAACACTGATCGTCACTCATAATGCCGGCATAGCACAGGCGGCAGATAAAGTCATATACGTTAAAAACGGAGAAATCACAGACATAAGGATAAATCCGTCTCCTCTTAAGATAAGTGAGGTGGAGTGGTAATGCTTTTGATCAAAAAGACATTTAGTGATATCAGAAAGAATAGAGTGCAGTTTCTGGCTATTTTTCTCATGATGTTTTTTGGCTGTTTTCTATTTTCCGGCATCACAGGAGAGTGGAACGGCCTTAAGACCAGCTGGAAGTCTTACATAGACCGGCAGGAGCTGGCGGACCAGTGGGCTTACAAAAAAGCCGGAAAGATCCTTGGAGCTGATGGAATGACGGAAGTGCTGGAAAAAGATCATCCAGCGGTGTCCATGATCACTGATGAGATCAGACAGCACCAGTCCATCGGAGATATTTTTTCCGGAGCCTTTCTTTTCATGGCCTTTATGATCACGGTGACTACCATGCACAGAATGCTGAAAAATCAGAGAACACAGATTGGGATTTTGAAAGCGCTTGGATTTTCAAAGAAAAAGCTTACACTCCATTATCTGACCCACAGCCTGCTGATCTGTGCTGCCGGTGTTGGACTGGGCTATATTTTAGGATACAGGATACTTCCAGAGCTAATCTACCGGTTTTTAAAAGAAATGTATGTACTGCCCCGCTGGGAGGGAAGTCTTCCGGAATCATTTGCGGTGCTGCCTGTGGGATGTATTTTTCTCTGTCTGGGCATCAGCCTGTTTGTCTGCCGGAATTATTTAAGGGGAACAGCGGCGGAAAGTCTTGGAGGGGAGGTACCGTCTAAAAGCAGGAAAAATTCCATGAGGCTTCCCCAAAAGCTGTCTTTCTCCAGCCGGTGGAATCTGAGGGATATCAGCAGGAACCGTCTCAGGGGTTTTATGACCTTATGCAACATCCTTGGATGCACGGCTCTGTTGTTCTGTGCCTTTTCTCTGTATGATACCTTTACAAATCTTTCAGACTGGACCTTTCACAGACAGCAGTCCTACCAGTGTAAGATCACAGATCTGTCGGACAAAAAGGGGCAGAAGGATCTGCTGCAAAAGACGGACGGAGAATATCTAATGGAGGGGACTGCCTCTATTAAAAAGAGCGGAAAACAGGAGGAGGTGAGTTTAACCGTCCAGGAGTCAGCCAAGTATCTCAGACTGGCAGTAAAGCTTGACCAGTTTACAGAGATCAGGGATGGGATCGCTGTGTCAAAAAAGACCGCAGATCAATTGAAAATCAAGAAGGGGGATACCGTTGTGTGGAAGGTATACGGAGAGAAAAAAGAGATCCGCTCCAAAGTACGGGCAGTTATACGGACACCATCCACCCAGGGGATCACGGTGATGAGATCTGATTTCCAGAAAAGCGACATGGCTTTTAGACCCACGGCAGTCATTGGAAAAATACCGGAGAACGGATTTGGAAAATATAAAAAGCAATGTACAGTTTCCCTGCAGAAGGATTTGACAAAAAGTATGGATGACCTGATGGCGGGTATGACGATGATGATCGGCATCCTGGTGTTTGGCGCCGTGCTTCTCGGCAGTGTCATGCTGTACAATCTGGGTGTTCTCTCTTATCTGGAAAGATACCGGGAGTTTGCCACTCTAAAGGTCCTTGGATTTCAGGACAGCCAGATCCGGACCATCATGGTCCAGCAAAATGTATGGATCTGTGCGGCCGGGATTCTTCTGGGGCTGCCGGCGGGATATGGACTGCTCTGTTATATGCTCTCCACAGTCCAGGAATCCATGGATATCCCGGTTGATACGTTGGTGCTAAAGAACCGCTTCCTCTGCGTGGGTTACAAACAGTTCTCTGACGCCGGGATACTCCCCGAGGCCTTTCATGACGCACTCTGTCTTTAAGCCCTCGGACAGAAACTGGCTATACCAGGAATCCGGGTCATCTCCGGCCATATCGTGTCTGGCATGGTCACCGGCCACAATCATAAAAGGTGCAAGGATCACTCTTTCCGGCTGGAATTCTTTTACCATCCGCATAAGGGACTGCATGCTGGGGAAGGCTTCCACGGTGCCCAGGAAAATGTTTTTATATCCCATATCTTTGAATCGGTAATCTAAAGCTGCATAGACCGTGTTGGCATAGTGGGTGGTCCCGTGCCCCATGAGCACCAGAGCATCCCGGTCAGACATCCAGGAAAACTCAGATGCCACAGCCTTCACCATGGTCTCATTGTCTGACTCAGATGTAAGAAGAGGTGCTCCAAATGAGATGGAATGGAAAGAATCTCTATGGGATTCGGCATCCTCTTTCATCTGGTCGTTCTCCACTCCGTTTATTACATGGGTGGGCTGGATGACCACGTCGGTGATGCCATCTGCTTTCATCCGCTCCATAGCTTCGGAAACGGTATCAATGTGCAGGCCGTCCCTTTTTCTGATCTTTTCGATGATCATGCGGCTGGTCCACGCCCGGTAAATCTTATGTTCCGGAAAGTGTGTTTCCAGTGTCTGTTCAATCGCCTCAATAGTCTTTTTTCTTGTATCCTCATAGCTCGTACCGAAACTGACAGCTAAGATCGCTTTCTTTTTGATATGATGCATTGTTTTTCCTCCGTAGACGGGAACTCTCTGAATTCCTTCAATGATATGCTCCAGTTCTGAAAGATTTCTGGGAACCGGAGTTTTGGCGCTTATGATTTCCTTCCGGCACAGGCTTTCGAACATGGCAAGTACAGCCGGCTGGAAGAGATTTGCAGCCTTAAGGGCTGTGTGGTCAGCGAACACTTCCTCAGGGGCTCCGGACATGAGAACCCGGCCCTGGTGAAACAGAATCACTTCATCGGCCCATGAGAAGGCATAGTCGGAGTCATGGGTTGACAAAAGGACAGTGATTCCAGCGTCTGTCATCCGGTCGATGATCTTGTTCACAAGGGAAGTATGTTTGGGATCCAGGGCCGCTGCAGGTTCATCCAGGATCACGATGTCAGGATGCATCACAAGGATATCAGCGATGGCAACCTGTTTTTTCTGTCCCCCGCTCAAGGCGTGGGTGGGCCGATCCTGAAACTCTGTAATATCCAGCTCCTCCATGATCGTTTCTGTTTCTCTTAAAGCCGTCTCATTGTCAGCCCCGAGATTTAAGATGCCAAAGGAGATTTCCTGGCGGACACTGGCTGAAAACAGCTGGTTATCGGGATCCTGAAATACGATGCCGACCCGGCTTCTCAGAGCCAGCAGGCTCTTTTTGTCATAGGAATATGGGGTGCCGCAAAAAGACAGAGTACCTTTCTGTGGCCTTAAGATTCCGTTGAGGCAGAGAAAAAAAGTTGATTTGCCGGATCCGTTGGCGCCCATGACCGCAATCTTTTTCCCCTGCTTTATTTCCAGAGAAAGTCCGTTTAGAGCCGGCTGCTCCTCTCCTTCATAGGTGTAACACAGATTTTGTGCTTTTATGATAGATTCTTTTTTCATCCGTATATTTTCCTTCCTATTATGAGAAACAGTAGAACAAGTTCAAATATGACAATATAAATGATCTCTTTCTTTTTCGGCGGGTATTCCTCCAGAAGAACCCGTATGGTTCCATCATAGCATCTGGATTCCATGGCATCGTATAATCTGCTTGAACGCTTCATAGCCCGGATCAACAGGGCGGAGGCCATGCCCCCGAAGGAATGGAGGGCTGTCTTAAAGTTCCGGTTGGAAAGCCTTGCTTCCTGGGAGGTTCTGATGGCAGAAGCCTCCGACATCAGGATAAAGATAAACCGGTAAATGAGCAGAAACAGTTCTATGAACAGGGACGGACAGTGAAGTTTTTTAAGAATGTTTACCAGGTCAGTGACCGGAGTGCTGAGGGATAAAAAATACAGGCAGGATACTGCGGAAAGGGCAGAGAGAATCAGCCTGAAACCAAAGATCAGAGAACTGGTGCTCCCGGTTATATAGTAGGAACCTGCCGGAACTGCATAAGCGTCCAATGGGGTTTTAGAGATATTGACGAGGATCGCCAGTGTGCTCAGAAGAAGGAAAGCCGCAGGGACCCGCAAAAGCTTTCCATACTGGCGCAGCGGGATACCGCCCTTTTTTACGGTCAGCCATCCGCAGCTAAAAAGGACCAGGACAGAGGCTGCCAGGGACCTGCTGAAGATACAGAGTAGAAGTGTTGTCATGGAAAAACAGAATTTTTCCATGACATTTACTTTTCTTAACCTGGACCGGTAGCAGTACTGGTCAATCAGCATTTTCTGCTGCCCCAGTTCCGGAGAGAAGGCGTTTGCGTTCCCTTAAACGTCCCAAGTTATAAGCGATGATCCCAACCCCGATCCCAGTCTGTACACAGAACAGGAGGCTTTCCACTTCGCCTGGAAGTTCACCGTCGATAAAGGTTTCCAGCACAGGAGTGAACCAAGGCTGATATTCTTTCCCTTCGATCTTTGATATCATGACACTTCCCGCATCGTCAGAGCCGCCGAATTCAGCTCCCTTTAAGGCGAACAGAGGGACCACGGCGATGAACGCAGCCAGCGCAAGCAGGAGGATGACTTTTTCCTTATCACTTTTCATATGCTTGTCCCTCCTTGATGAAGTTGAGGAGTTTAAGCTCGGGGCGTGCGTAGGATTCCAGCGCAATGATGATCACGACAGTCAGGATCCCTTCCACAATGGCAAGGGGGAGCTGAGTCGGAGCAAATATCCCGAGAAATTTCAATGCAGAAGCCATAAATCCGCCCTGTTCTGACGGATATGCCAAAGCCAGCTGAATACTTGTTATGCAGTATGTAAAAATATCTCCCAGCATAGCGGCGAAAAAGACACTGACCCGTCGGTTCAGTCCGAATTTTTTACAGAGCTTATAGATGCCGAAGGATAAGAACGGGCCTGCGATGGCCATGGAAAAGGTATTGGCGCCAAGGGTCGTCAATCCGCCGTGGGCCAGAAGAACTGCCTGGAAGATCAGTACGATGATGCCCAAGATGCTGACAGCGGCAGGCCCGAATAAAATGGCTCCAAGACCGGTACCGGTCATATGGGAACAACTGCCTGTGACGGAAGGAATCTTTAACGAAGAAATGACGAAGATGAATGCCCCTGACATAGCCAATATGGTCATCAGCCGCCGGTCTTTACGGACCGTTTTTTTGATGGAGAGAAATCCTGCGGCTAAAAACGGCAGGCTTGATGCTCCCCAGGCAATACAGAATTTGGGAGGAAGGTATCCCTCCATGATGTGCATGGCGTTTGCTGTGCGGCCGAAGCCGAAGATAACAGCTGCCGCCAATGCAGCGGTTACAAGGATCTTTTGTGAGTTTTTCATGTTTGCTCCTTTCGATTCACAAATGTGTTTCAGCGGAAACATACACCGCTAAAAACGCCAGTGTCAACTGGCGCACCGAATATAAGCGCAGGAGGGTGCGAATCCTCCGACGGTAATATTCTACACTGGCTGTCTTTCGCAGCTTCAGTGTAAATCGCATGCTTACGGCAGGTCTTCTGACTCAGGCCTCACTGCGGCATTTCGCCTTCCCGGTTTCCCAGTGACATGATTGAAATGCAGCTCTTCCTATACAGCGGCGGGACCGTGCGGGATTCTCACCCGCTTTCCTATTCTCCTTCCAAAAGAAAGGCACCTGTAAACATTCAATTTCTCCCATTTTATCGAGTTGTTAGAACCTTGTCAATATGCTATGATGGAAAATAAAAGGAGGGTAATGATGAAGACAGGAAAAGTATGGCTTGCCGGTGCAGGACCGGGAGCAGTTGGTTTGTTGACTATAAAGGCAGCGGAAGTATTAAAAACAGCGGACGTGATCGTCTATGACAGCCTGGTGGGCCCCGAAGTATTGTCATCGCTTCCCAGACAGGCAAAATATATATATGTAGGGAAACGTGCCGGATGCCATACAATGACACAGGAAGAAATCAATCAGATACTGCTTTCTGAGGCGAAAAAAGGAAATTATGTGGTTCGGTTGAAAGGGGGAGATCCCTTTATGTTTGGCAGGGGAGGAGAGGAATTGGAACTGCTGAGGCAGCATAACATTCCGTTTGAGGTCATTCCAGGGATCACATCTCCCGTTGCGGTGCCGGAATACAATGGAATCCCGGTAACCCACCGGGACATAAGCTCTTCCTTACATATCATCACGGGGCATAAAAAGGCCGGCGCCGAATATGATATTGATTTTGAAGCGCTCGTGAGGACAAAAGGAACCCTGGTATTTCTAATGGGAATCTCATCCCTTCCGGATATTATAAAGTCCCTCATAAAAGCTGGGATGAATTCTGAGATGCCGGCAGCAGTGCTTTCAAAGGGAACGACAGCAGGACAGAAAAGAGTTTTGTCAACTCTTTCTGGATTGGAGGATGCCGTGCGCCGAAGCAGGATCGAAACCCCTGCGATCATTGTAGTGGGAGAGGTCTGTAAGCTTTCAGAGGAGTTTGCCTGGTATGAGGACCTTCCCCTGGCAGGGTGCCGTATTCTTTTGACCCGTCCAAGGGATCTCATCTCAAGGACTGCGGCCATGTTTCGAGAAAAGGGGGCGGAAGTCCTTGAAATGCCCTCAATACTGATTAAGCCAAAAGAAGACCAGAGCATGCTCTCTTCGGCACTGGACAAAATGAGCTCCTATGATTGGATCGTTTTTACAAGCCCAGGTGGAGTCAGGATTTTCTTTGAAGAATTGAGAAAACAAAAGAGGGATATCCGTATTCTTGGCGGCTGTAAGATTGCTGCCATCGGAGCGGGGACAAATCGTGCGTTAGAAGAAAGAGGACTATATTGTGACTTGATGCCGGAGATCTACGACGGAGCTTCTCTAGGCAGGGCGCTTTTTGACGTTCTGTCCGGAGGGGAACATATCCTGATCCCGCGCGCGGCTTTAGGAAACCAGGAACTGATCCGGATTCTTGAGGGCAAACCGGATATCAGAGTGGATGATGTGGCGGTCTATGAGACCTGCTATGAAAGATGGCAGCTGGTTCCTGTAAAAGAAATGATCGAGAACGGAGAGATCAGCTGGGCTGTCTTTACCAGTGCCTCTACTGTGAGCGGCTTTGCCAAAGCTTTGCCGGACACCGGTATCAAAGGCTTGAAAGCGGCCTGTATCGGGGAGCAGACAGCCAAAGCGGCAAGATCTCTTGGTATGGATGTGTATGTAGCTGACAAGGCAGACATCGAAAGTCTGGTCCGCCTTGTGATCAAGCAGCAGAAGGGAGGGAGACATGGCTAAAAAATCAAAGAACTATCAGTTTTTTAGCCATAGGGATTGTGAGTTTTTCCCTTGTCACGAAACGGACGACCCGGACAATTTTAACTGTCTGTTTTGTTATTGCCCGCTTTATATGCTTGGAAAAGACTGTGGCGGCAATTTTAGATATCAAAACGGTATAAAAGACTGCAGCCATTGCATGGTGCCTCACAAAAGAGACAATTATGACGATATCATCGGAAAGTTTTCCGAAATAACTGCCGCCATGAAGAAAGGCGGATCTCAGTGATGAGAATGGTTCCTTTCTTTTAAAACCACGTTCATCTTACGAATCTCTGCCTGTTGTGTTTTTATGATATTCTTGGCCAGTCTGGTGACATCCTTTTGTTTTGTATATTTAAGGATCAGTTCTGACATATCTACCGCCATCTGATGGTGTTCGATCATACCTTCTGCAAAGGCATCATCAATGGATGAGGCGTCTGCGGATGAGGTATGACCGGAATGGGATTGGTGAAACATCTGCCGGTACTCCTTCATATAAGAGGATGACCTGCTTCTTGAGTGGTTCTTGCTGCTGCCCAGTTTTTGGATCAGAGTCTGCATCTGTTTGATCTCATCCTTCTGTACTGTGATGATATTCTCCGCAAGCGGCTTTAATGTTTTTTGGTCCCCGCCATGTTTGAGATAGCTTTGAGCCATGGCGACTGCAGATTCGTGGTGGGGGATCATTCCTTCTAGAAAATCAACAGCCTCATTTTCTGATACAGGTATATCTAACATATCCTTCATCATTTTTTCCATAATAGTATCCTGGTCTTTCCTATATAACGAGAGACTCTCAACGGAAGCATTCTTCGAGTTTTTAAAATTGAAGGCTATGGCCCATGCTGCAATGATAACAGCAAAGACTGCTATTCCAATGACCCAAAAATTGATTCTCTTTTTCATATTCTGCTCCTTTCTTCCATAATTATGTTTAGTATGGTTGATTGGAGGCAGAATTATGCGCGACAAAATTCGACATAATGAGAGGAAGTATGAACCTCTCCGCCTGCTGTGTATGCTAAAAGATACATGAACATACATTTCGGCATCTAGTGGAACAGGAACCCTTTTGTATATAATGAAATGCATGTATTAAAAACTAGTGTGATCAGGCTGTGAAAGGATATGAGAGAGAGAAAATAAGACCGATTGGAGCCATACATATGGAACGCAGATTGTTGGGTAAGAGGATCAACCAGATTCGGAAGGAGAGAGGGCTGACTTCCGAAGCTCTTTCAGAAATTTGTGATGTCAATGCAGGGCACATCAGGCAGATAGAATCAGGGATCAGGCTGCCAAGTCTGCCTTTGTTCATCAAAATATGCCGGGCGTTGAAAACGGCACCAAACGAAATTTTGAAAGATCAGTTTGATCCGGAAATTATTGAAAGTGAAAGCAAACTTCTCCTGAAGGTGGAGAATCTGACACCGAAACAAAAACGGATTTTATCAGATTTGTTGGACACTTTCAATAAAAGCATGAAGGGAGAATCTGTCGAATAGAGACGGATTCCTTCCTTTTATGTCTGTCGAAAAGAATAGACTTTTTCAGTATTTTGCTATAATCTAAGAGTATGAGCTGTGTTACTTTTTAGATGATAAAAGGAGCAAATATGAAATATATGTCTGAAGTTTTTTTAGAGTTGCTTGGAAATGATTTTAGCACAGAAAACGTAAAAAAGACAGCGGCAGCCGTTGGGAAGTTACTAAACGATAGGACAACGGAGCTGAGCGGGCAGGAAGCCAGAGATCTATGGGATGTGATGAAAGAGTTCTCCTATCTGATCGATGACTGCTCTGTAAAGCAGAAGGTCTTGTCCAAGGCAAACGCTACATACAGTTTTTCTGTAAATTTGTCGAATAACTAAAACTTCATCTCTTATTATCAAATATCGACAATCAGACAGGAGGCATCTGTACTTTCAGATGTCTCCTGTTTCTGTTATAATGAAAGTGATAGAAAAAATGGAGGGCTAGAACGTGGCAAATAAATATTATGCAGTAAAACAAGGACGGACCCCTGGGATTTACCGTACATGGAAGGAGTGCCAGGCACAGACTTCCGGGTTTGCATGTGCCCAGTTTAAGAGTTTCCCGACGATGGAGGAGGCGCAGGCCTTTCTTGACTCTTCGTTAGGACAGGCCATGGAGATTGATGAGCATACTCTGACCGCTTATGTAGATGGCAGTTATGACCATAGCAGGAAAGAATACTCATACGGTATGGTGCTGAAGGAGAAGGATGGGGAGCTGTATTTTGCGGAGAAGTATGCGGATCCGGCGCTGGCCTCAATGAGGAACGTGGCCGGGGAGATCAAGGGAGCTGAAAAGGCTATGAGATATGCCGCTGACAGCGGTTATGAGAAGCTGGCGGTCTATTACGACTATGAAGGCATTGCAAAGTGGTGCACCGGTGAGTGGAAGACCAAAAAAGAAGGAACAGCCGCCTACAAAAGATTCTATGACGGGATCAAAGACCGGCTTCAAGTGAGGTTCGTCAAGGTCAAAGGACATTCCAATGACGAATACAACGATATGGCAGATATGCTGGCAAAGTCCGCCCTTGGGATCGGCGACGGAAGTTTTGTTCCAAAAGGGGACGGCCAGTGGGTTAAGCAAACATAGACCAGATAAAAAGAGAGGTAGAAGATGTTGGCAATCTTGTTCGATGTGGATGACACTCTTTATGATGTGTCAATCCCGTTTTGTGCTGCCTGTGACCAAGTTTTTAGAGAGAAGTATCCCGTATCTTCCATGGAGTTATTCCTGGCCGGAAGAAAGCATGATATCCCGGTGGTGGACCGAATCCGGAAGGCATTCCTGTCTTATGGCCTCCAGCTTACACAGGCAGAAGTGATGCAGTTTCATGATGTCTACCGTATTGAGCAGACAAAGATCAGGCTTACGGAGGGAAGCAGGGAAATACTGGACTTCTGCCGTGAGAGAGACATATTTATAGGAGTGATCACAAACGGATTTTCACGGCCTCAGTGGAACAAAGTGAAACAGCTTGGGCTGGAAAAGTGGATTCCCAAAGATCGGATCATTGTCTCAGGAGACGAGGGGGTACGTAAGCCGGATCCAGAGATTTTTGAACTTGCCCAAAAACGGTTCGGGCTGGACCGGAAAGAGACGTGGTTTATCGGGGATACTTACGCCACAGATATTTCCGGGGCCATAAAAGCCGGATGGAACAATATCTGGTTCAACCGGAGACGAGATGAGCTTCCTGAAAAGGGAAAGCAGCCGGACTTTATGGTTTCGGACGAACGGCAGTTATTGCACATATTAAAAACAGAGTGTGCCAGTTAAAACTAAGTTTCGCATCTGAAAAGCAGGAAAAATATCCTTAGCTTTTCAGATGTTTTTTTTATATAGAAGGTGTATAATGGAGAGAAATAAAAGGACTGCAAAAAGGGGGCGTAAAGATGGATTCCATTGTAAAAAAACTGACGGAGATTGAGAATGCCGCTGCCGCCATCATAAGACATGCAGACAAGCAGAAAAAAGAGCTGGAACAGGAGATGTGGCAGAAACAAAAACAGTTTGATGAAGCATTAAAGGCGGAGACAAAACAGCGGCTTTCGGGTACCTCTGATGAGGTGGAGAGACAGCTGTCAGAAGAAAAAGCCCGCTTAAGAAAGGAACAGGAGGCAAAGATCCAGGGGCTTATGGCGGAGTATGAACGAAGAGGGGACCAGTATGCCAGGGAGATCGTAAAAAGGATCAGCGAGGTATAGCCTATGGGAAGCATGATAAAATACAGTGCCATGGTCACGAAGATAAGGGCTATGAGCGCAAAACTGCTGAAGGAAGAAGATTTTAAAATGCTGTCAGAGCTTGGAAGTGTCCCAGAGGTAGTCAGCCGTCTGAAAGGATTTCCTGCCTACCGGGATATCTTGTCAGTTCTGGATGATACGGATCTTCATCGGGGGAAGATTGAAAAGGTGCTGATACAGCCCTTGTATGAGGATTATACCAAGCTTTATAGGTTTTCGGGGCTGGAGCAGAGGAGATTTTTGAAGCTGTATCTGAAACGGTACGAGGTGGAGTTGATCAATTACTGTTTCCGCATTATTTTTAATCATTATCAGAAACCCTTTGACCTGGATTATAAAAAGCAGTTTTTTGACCAATATTCCCAGATTTCCATTGACCGCCTGATCAGGGCAGAGAATATCAGAGAGCTGGTGGAAGCCCTCAGGGATACAGAGTATGGTACGCCTCTGTCAAAACTTGTAGAGGCAGGGGCCTCGGAGTTGTTTGATTATGATCTGGCCCTAAACCTATATTATTTTTCATCAGTATGGAAAGAAAAGAAAAAGATCCTTAAAAAGAAAGAACTTGAGATCTTTACAAAAGAGGCGGGCACACAGATCGATCTGTTAAATCTGCAGTGGATCTACCGCTCCAAAAAATATTACGATATGCAGCCTGCGGATATTTATGCGCTGCTGATTCCGATCCATTTTCATATTCCCACAGAAGATTTAAAGAAACTGACCGAAGTTTCGGGGATCAAGGAGTTCAGCGCAGTGGTGTTTGGCGGGTACTATGGAAAACGGTACCGCATGGAGGAAGTAGACTCCATCGAATACATGTATAGAGAATGCCTTCACCGTCTTTATTTGACAGAGAGAAGGAGGGATCCCTATTCCATCGCAAGCCTCACGGCGTATCTTTTCTATAAAGAGGAAGAGATACAGAGGCTGATCACCATTATGGAACGTGTCCGGTACGGCCTGCCCCCTGAACCTGCGGCGGGTTATGTGAAAGGAGTGATCGGCATATGATTGTGAAAATGAAATTTATAACGATTACGGGTCCAAAACACGATATCGACCGGGTCACCAACGACTATCTGTCAAAGTATGAGATCCAGCTGGAGAATGCATTGTCAGAATTAAAAACGGTTGACAACCTGCAGCCATTTACGGAGTCCAATCCTTATAAAAAGGCACTGGAGGAGGCGGACAGGTTTGCCGGGCTTCTGACCCAAAAAAAAGAGGACTATCTTCCGGAGCTGACTTCTGACCAGGCCCTGAGGACCATAAGCCAGGCAGGAAAGATTTTTAATGATTTTAAGGCAAAAAAGGAAGCTCTGGAACTGGAGGAGAAGAACCTGACGGAACGGATGAAGATGATCGAGCCGTTCAGACCCATGCAGTTTGTCCTGCGGGAAGTCTTTCATTACAAGTTTGTTAAGTTCCGGTTTGGACGGGTGCCCTTAGAGTATTTTGAAAAGATGCTGGAATTCATCAGACAGAATCCAGACGTAATTTTTGTTGAGGGAGTACAGAACAACAGCTATGGATATGGGGTGTATTTTACTTCCCGGTCCAAGTCTGAGCAAATTGACGCCATTTTTAAGTCTCTTCACTTTGAACGGATTTTTATTCCAGATGAATTTGTTGGAACCCCGGAGGAAGCCTTCGTCGATCTGGACAAGAAGCTCAAGATTCTCACCGCAGAAAAGGAGAAGCTTAATGGAAAGATGGCTGCGGCTCTAAACGAAAGTGCCGGTAAGATCTATGCCGCCAGAGAGTTGATCGCCACATTGTCGGCCAACTTTGATGTGAGAAAGATGGCGGCCTGTGTGGAGGATAAGCACGAGAACTTCTATATTATATGCGGGTGGATGTCTGAGGAAGATGTAAAAAACTTTTCAGAAGATATCAAAAATGACCGCAGGCTGTTTTTGATGGTGGAGGATGAGCACGAGGACTACTTTGGAGAGCCACCCACAAAGCTTGACAACCCTAAGGTTTTAAAACCCTTTGAGATGTTTGTGAAAATGTACGGTCTGCCGTCCCACAATGAGATTGATCCGACCATCTTTATCGCAATGACATATCCACTGATCTTTGGTATCATGTTCGGTGACCTGGGGCAGGGATTATGCCTATTTGCTGGCGGTCTGCTGCTCTACCTTATGAAAAAGATAGATCTGGCGGGGATCATTGCTGCGGCCGGCGCCTGTTCTGCCTTTTTTGGCTGGATGTACGGCAGTTTCTTTGGATTTGAAAACGTCATACAGGCCAGATGGCTGAAACCTCAGGAAGCCATGATGAATGTTCCCGGCATCGGGAAAATGAATACTGTGTTTGTGGCAGCCATTGTGTTTGGAATGTTTTTGATTCTTCTGACCATGATCCTCCACATCGTGTTTTCAGCACGTTCCGGAAATCTGGGAGAATCTTTGTTCGGGGCCAGCGGAGCTGCAGGGCTGGTATTTTATGGGTCTGCCGTTCTGGCGATCTTTTTGTTTGCCACAGGGCGCAGGCTGCCCGGTGCCGTCATACTGACTGTCATGTTCGGCATCCCGCTGCTGCTCATTGCGTTAAAAGAACCGCTTTCTGCCCTGGCGAAAAAGCACAAGCCGGAGATGCAGGAAGGGCGTCTTATGTTTTTAATACAGGCATTTTTTGAATTATTCGAGACTCTGCTCAGCTATTTTTCCAACACACTGTCTTTCGTGCGGATCGGCGCGTTTGCTGTCAGCCACGGGGCAATGATGGGCGTGGTCATGATGCTCTCAGGAGCCGAGGCAGGACATATCAACTGGGCCGTGATCGTTTTCGGCAATCTGTTTGTCTGCCTTATGGAGGGGCTGATCGTAGGCATTCAGGTACTGAGGCTTGAGTATTATGAAATATTCAGCCGTTTTTATCAGGGAGGCGGAAAGGAGTTCAAGCCGTACAGGCATAGAAAAAAACAGGATATCACAGATCAAAGGAGGTCATCATTATGAATACATTGACAAAATTAGTACTGGTTGCGGCTTTACTCTTAAGTGTCATCATACCGTTTGGCTATTTTTTGCTGGGGAAGAGAAAGAAGTCCAGATATAAAAAAGCTCTCGGCATCAATGTTTTCGCTTTTTTCGGCACGCTGCTCATCGCCGTGGTCATCATGCTGTATCCCGACAGGGTTCAGGCGGCACAGTCTGCCCAGAATTCTTCCGCGGGCATCGGCTATCTGGCGGCAGCGCTTTCCACGGGACTTTCCGGTATCGGCGGAGGGATCGCTGTTGCCAGCGCAGCCAGTGCGGCATTGGGCGCTATAAGTGAGGACAGCAGCATATTCGGTAAATCTTTGATCTTTGCAGGGCTGGCTGAAGGTATCTGCCTATATGGGCTGGTCATCGCCTTTATGATCATGGGAAAGCTGTGAGCTATGAAGATGTTTTTAATCAGTGATAATGTAGACACTTGTACAGGAATGCGTCTGGCCGGCGTGGACGGGATCGTGGTCCACGAAAAAGAAGAGCTTTACCAAGCATTAAAAAGGGTCATGACAGATGAGACCATCGGCATTGTCCTGCTTACAGAAAAGTTTGGCAGGGAATTCCCCGATATGATCGATGAGATCAAGCTAAACCGAAAGATGCCCCTGATCGTGGAAATCCCGGACCGCCACGGCACGGGACGCAAGAAAGACTTTATCACATCCTATGTAAATGAAGCCATTGGACTGAAGCTCTGATGATATAAAGAAGGTGACCTGAAATGACATTGGAAGAAAAGATTCAAAATCTGCAGAGGGTTTCCATGAAGGAGGCAAGGGCAGAGGGAAATGCCCTGATCCAGGGACATTCTGACCTGCTCTCCCGCAGATTTGAAGAACACAAAGAAAAAGCCAGGATGCAGGCGGAAATCAAAGTAGAGATTGAGAAAAGCCGTACAAAGCTTAAGCTGAACAAGGAACTGTCTGAGTTTCAGCTTAAGCTTCGGAGGCAATTAAATGAACGCCAGGAGGAATTGAAGCGCAAGCTGTTTGACCAGGTTCGGGGGCTCTTGTCTGATTATATGAAAAGTACAAAATACACGGACCTGCTGTGCCGGAAGGTCACGGAGGCCATGAAGTATGCAGGCGGAGAAGAGATCGTCATTTATCTGAATCCTACAGACGAAGCGTTAAAGGCTCAGGTGGAAGAGAGGACGGGAGCTTCTCTTCTGATCAGCAGAGAAGACTTTGTCGGAGGCATCCGGGCCGTGATCCGTTCAAGAAACGTTTTGATCGACCGTTCCTTTGGTTCTGCGCTGGAAAAAGAGTATGCGGATTTTCTATTCCTGGGAGGTGAGGATCATGTCTGAGTCAGGCAGCATTTATGGAATCAACGGACCAGTCATTTATGTCAAGGGAGACGTCGGGTTTAAGATGTCAGAGATGGTCTATGTGGGAGACGAGAAGCTGGTGGGCGAGGTGATCGCATTGGACCGGAATGCGGCGACGATCCAGGTATTTGAGGATACCACAGGCATTCGCCCGGGGGACCAGGTGAAGACCTCTGGACATGCGCTTTCCGTAACGTTGGCACCCGGAATTCTTCATAACATCTTTGACGGGATCGAACGACCTTTGGAGCAGATCGCAGCCCAGTCTGGCCAATATATCAGCAGGGGGACCCAAGTGGATTCCCTGGACCGCCAAAGACTCTGGAAGACCCATGTGACAGTGTCAGCCGGTGACCAGGTCAAGACGGGGCATGTGATCGCAGAAGTGCCGGAGACATCCGCCATCACCCACCGATGCATGGTGCCTCCGGGAGTTGAAGGGGTCGTGGAGCACGCTGTTGATGATGGCAGCTATACCATTGAGGATACGCTGGTCACGGTCAGGCAGGACAATGGTGATGTGATTCCCCTCTCTATGTGCCAGCAGTGGCCGATCCGGACTCCAAGGCCGGTCAGTTTCCGTTTCCCGGCTTCCAAGCCTCTGATCACCGGACAGAGGATACTGGATACAATGTTTCCCATTGCCAAGGGAGGCACGGCCTGTATTCCAGGAGGCTTTGGTACCGGAAAGACCATGACCCAGCATCAGATCGCCAAATGGTCCGATGCGGATATCATCATCTATATCGGATGCGGAGAGCGGGGAAACGAGATGACCCAGGTGCTGGATGAGTTCTCCAAGCTGATGGATCCAAGAACCGGGAATCCTTTAATGGACCGCACTGTTTTGATCGCTAACACGTCCAACATGCCCGTGGCAGCCAGGGAGGCCAGCATCTATACCGGCCTTACACTGGCTGAATATTACCGGGATATGGGGTATGACGTGGCGATCATGGCAGATTCCACATCCCGCTGGGCCGAGGCATTAAGAGAATTGTCCGGCCGTCTGGAGGAGATGCCTGCGGAGGAGGGATTCCCCGCTTATCTTGCATCCCGGCTGTCTGCATTTTATGAGAGGGCGGGAATGATGAAAAACCTCAACGGCTCTGAGGGCTCCGTATCTATTATCGGCGCCGTTTCTCCTCAGGGAGGGGATTTCTCCGAGCCAGTGACACAGAATACAAAACGGTTTGTGCGGTGTTTCTGGGGTCTGGATAAAAGCCTGGCCTACTCCCGGCACTTTCCCGCCATCCACTGGCTGACCAGCTACAGTGAATATCTGAAAGATCTGGCCCCGTGGTACTCCGAACATGTCTCCATGGAGTTTGTCAGCCACAGAAATCAGATTATGGCGATCCTGAATCAGGAAAGCAGCCTGATGGAGATCGTCAAGCTCATAGGAAGCGATGTGCTCCCGGATGACCAGAAACTGATTCTGGAGATTGCACGCGTCATCCGTCTGGGATTTTTGCAGCAGAATGCCTTTCACAGGGATGACACCTGTGTCCCTATGGAGAAGCAGTTTGAGATGATGGATGTAATTCTCTACCTGTATGAAAAGGCGAAACTGCTCATCTCTATGAATATGCCGATGTCTGTGCTGAAGGAGGAAACGATCTTTGAATCTGTGATCTCCATCAAATACGATGTGCCCAACGACAAGCCGGAAATGTTTGATGAATACAGGAGGGCAGTGGACGACTTTTACCGGAGGGTGATGGAACGGAATGCATGAATTATTTACGACTATTTCCGTCGCGCTTTTGAAATGCGCTTCTCCAATAGTGGTAAATAACTTTCGTAAAGTGGCTCCTTAGGCGCCATCTTACGATCGTTTTTCTTCATTGTCGGAAGGAGGACTTTCCAGAGCCGACTGGAGATAATGAAGAAAAATGATCGAAAATATCTGAAAGGAGTTTTGGTATGCCGATTGAATATTTGGGTCTTGACAGCATTAACGGCCCTTTGGTGGTGCTGGAGGGATGCAGGGATGCTTTTTATGAGGAGATTGTGGAGTTTGTTGTGGAGGGGCAGGAAAAAAAGCTTGGCAAGGTCATTGAACTGTATGAGGATAAGGCTGTCATTCAGGTGTTTGACACCACTGACAATATGGGACTTTCTAATACGCATACAAGGCTCACGGGGCGTCCCATGGAGATTTCCCTTTCGCCGAATATCCTTGGGCGGACCTTCAACGGCCTGGGCAAGCCTATCGACGGATTGGGTCCTGTTGCCTCCAAAATAAAACGTAACGTCAACGGACTTCCATTAAATCCAGTCCGCAGGGAATATCCGAGGAATTATATATGTACCGGTGTCTCGGCCATTGACGGCCTGATGACTCTGATCCGGGGGCAGAAGCTGCCGATCTTTTCGGGCAACGGTCTTCCCCACGACCAGCTTGCGGCCCAGATCGTGACCCAGGCATCTCTCGGGGAAGGCAGCATGGACAACTTCGGGATCGTGTTTGCTGCCATGGGCGTCAAACATGACGATGCTGATTTTTTCCGCAGGACCTTTGAGGAGAGCGGAGCCCTTGACCACGTGGCCATGTTTCTGAATATGGCCAATGATCCGGTTGCGGAGAGGCTGATCACGCCGAAGGTTGCACTGACTGCGGCAGAGTATCTGGCGTTTGAAAACAATATGCACATTTTAGTCATTCTGACAGATATGACGGCCTTTGCGGAGGCTATGAGGGAGGTGTCTTCCTCCAAAGGAGAAATTCCAAGCCGGAAGGGGTTCCCTGGATATTTATATAGTGAACTGGCAATGATCTATGAGAGGGCAGGCATCGTGGAAGGAATTGACGGCTCTGTGACCCAGATCCCGATTCTGACCATGCCCAACGATGACATCACCCATCCCATCCCGGACCTTACAGGATATATCACGGAGGGACAGATCGTGCTGGACCGCAGTCTGCACGGCCAGGCCGTTTACCCGCCCATCAGTGTACTCCCGTCTCTTTCCAGACTGATGAAGGACGGCATTGGGGAGGGATACACCAGGGAGGATCATCAGGATCTGGCGAATCAGCTGTTCTCTGCCTATGCCAAGGTAGGGGATGCAAGAAATCTGGCCTCCGTCATCGGAGAAGATGAGCTGTCGCCCATTGATAAAAAGTATCTGGAATTTGGGAAAGAATTTGAACAACGCTATATCGGACAGGGTACTGAGGAAAACCGGACAATGGATGACACCCTTGACCTTGGCTGGGAGCTTCTCGGCATCCTGCCGAGAGAAGAGCTTGACCGTGTCGACACAAAGGTCTTAGACCGCTACTACAAGAAGACCGGAGACAAAGAATCCTACACTAAGGTACTAAAGGACGGCGGGCCTCTGGCGGCCACAGACTCCCAGATGTATTAAAAGGCTGATGACAGAAAGGAAGTGAGCGTATGGATCCAAGGACGTTTCCCACCAAAGGGAATCTGATGCTGGCCAAGAATTCCCTGGACCTGGCAAGACAGGGCTATGATCTGATGGATAAAAAACGGAATATTTTGATCAGAGAGCTGATGAGTCTCATTGACCAGGCAAAGGAGATCCAGGAAAAGATCGATGTGACATTTACCTATGCTTACCAGTGCCTTCAGGACGCCAACATTGAACATGGGATCAGCGAGGTAGACCAGCTGGCATACACAGTGCCCATTGAAGACTCCATCCGCATCAAGAGCCGCAGTATCATGGGAACCGAGATCCCGCTGGTGGATTACACCGCCAAAAAAAATGTACCGACTTATTCCTTCAGTACCACAAGAGAATCCATTGACAAAGCAAGAGAGGCATTCCGGAGGGTGAAGGATCTGACGGTCCGGCTTTCTATGGTGGAGAATTCTGCTTACCGTCTGGCGGCCAGTATCAAAAAGACGCAAAAGCGTGCCAATGCCTTAAAAAATATCACAATCCCGGCTTACAGCAGCCTTGTATCCGAAATCTCCAATGCGCTGGAGGAGAAGGAAAGGGAAGAATTTACTCGGTTAAAGGTCATTAAACGCAGAAAAAACAAAGCATAACGACAGGAGAGTTTCATGTGCGGAAGATATTTTATTGATCACACAGTGACAGAAGAACTACATGATCTGTTTCAGATCGTTCCACAAACCGGCCCGCCAAAAGACCAGGATATCCATCCATCGGAGAAAGCGGACGTTCTCGTAAAGATACCACAGGGGATCGGGGTCCAGAAGATGCAGTGGGGATATCCGGGATTTGAAAAAAACCAGCTGATCTTTAATGCCCGGTCAGAAGGAGTCATGGAAAAAAGAATGTTTCAGGACAGTATTCGTTTTCGGAGGCTGCTGGTCCCTTCCCGGGGGTTTTATGAATGGGACAGTCAGAAAAACAAAAACATTTTTCAGAGAGCGGATGGAAAACTGCTTTTGATGGCCGGCTGCTGGCAGCAGTTTGGCAAAGAACAGCGCTTTGTGATCCTTACTACAGAAGCCAATGAATCTGTACGGTCTGTCCACCACAGGATGCCGCTGGTCCTGGATGAAAAGGATGCGCGGGCGTGGCTTTTGGATGACGGACAGACAGAATTTTTATTACATAAAGCGCCAGATGCACTCCATAAGCAGTCTGATTATGAGCAGCTGGTCTTTCCATTTTTCTAAAAAATATCAGAGAGGGTTTGTTATGACTATTGACAGATTGGTAAAACTTCAAAGGAATTTTTATGATACAGGGAGAACACGGCCGTATGCCTTTCGGATGAAAGCTCTCTGCCGTCTGGAACAGGCCCTGCGAAGGAATCAAAAGCAGCTGGAGTACGCACTGAAAAAGGATCTCAATAAGTGTGGATTTGAATCCTATATGACTGAGACTGGACTGGTGCTCAGTGAGCTGGGATATGCCAAAAAGCATCTGAAGAGCTGGATGAGGCTGAAAAGAAAGCCCACTCCTCTGTCTCAGTTTCACGCCAAAAGCTTTGAAGCCGCAGAGCCTCTTGGGGTGGCATTGATCATATCCCCATGGAACTATCCCCTTCTGTTGACCCTGGCGCCTTTGATCGGAGCCATTGCCGCAGGAAATTGCTGCGTCCTGAAACCGTCCAAGGATGCGCCGGCGGTATCCAGAATGATCCGGCGGATTGTAGAAGAAGCCTTTCCGCCAGGTTTTGTGGCTGTTGTGGAGGGCGGAAGAGAAGAAAACCAGCAGCTTCTCTCAGAGAAGTTTGACCATATATTTTTTACCGGAAGTAAAGCCGTGGGCAAGGTGGTTATGGAAAAGGCGGCAGTCCATCTGACTCCGGTGACCCTGGAGCTGGGAGGCAAAAGTCCCTGTATCGTAGATTCCACGGCTGATTTATCACTGGCAGCAAAGAGGATCGTGTTCGGCAAGCTTTTAAATAGCGGACAGACCTGTGTTGCGCCGGATTATATCTTGGTACACGAATCTGTAAAAGACCGCCTTGTAAAAGAGATGGTTCGGTGGATCCGCAGGATGCTGGGAGATGATCCGCTTTTAAACTCTGACTATCCCAGAATGGTCAATGTTAAGCATTATGAGCGGGTTATGAAACTGATGGAGGGAGAAACCGCTGCCTGCGGGGGATACGGATGCAGGGAGACGTTAAAGATTGCCCCATCCATCCTGCCCGGAGTTGCCTGGGAGTCGCCGGTCATGCAGGAAGAAATCTTTGGGCCGGTACTTCCTGTCATTTCTTATCAAAATATCTCTGAGGCAGCAGAGTATATCAAGGCAATGGAAAAACCGCTGGCTCTCTACCTGTTTACCGAAAATAGAAATATGGAACGGTGGGTCCTCAGAAATCTGTCCTTTGGAGGCGGCTGTGTCAACGATACGGTCATACACTTGGCTACTTCTCATATGGGATTTGGAGGAGTGGGAGAGAGCGGCATGGGGGCTTATCACGGTGAGTATGGGTTCTGGACCTTCAGCCACAGAAAAAGTATTGTAAAAAAATCTACATGGATGGATCTTCCAATACGCTACCATCCATATCAAAAGAAGAAGGACAGGCTGCTTCACCTGTTTTTAAAATAGAAAGGATACAGTGATGAACGATATCTACGGACGGAATATTGACTACATGAGGATTTCCGTCACTGACCGGTGTAATTTAAGATGCAGGTATTGTATGCCCCAGGATATCCCGGCAGTGGAACATGCAGAGGTCCTGAGCTATGAGGAATTATTAAGCGTGTGCGAAAGTGCCGTGGATCTGGGAATCTGCAAGTTTAAGATCACCGGCGGAGAACCTCTGGTGAGAAAAGATGCAGTATCCTTTATAGAGCGCCTGAAGCTTCTTCCAGGTGTAAAACAGGTGACAATCACAAGCAACGGACTGCTGCTGGAGCCTTATCTTGAACGTCTGAAGGCTGTAGGAATCGACGGTATCAACATCAGCCTGGATACGATGGACAGGGAGAAATATCAAAAGATTACAGGGACAGACGGGGCAGAAACAGTCTTGTCCGCAGTTCTAAGATCTGCAGATATGGGACTGAAAACCAAGCTCAACTGTGTCATCATGAAGGGGATCAATGACAATGAGATCTTTGATTTACTGGAGATTGGGAGGCAAAAACCGGTGGATGTCCGTTTTATTGAGATGATGCCCATCGGCTATGGCAGGCAGTTTACCGGAATGAGCGGCGATGAGATCCTGAACATTCTCCATACCCGGTACACCGGTATCGAGGAGACAAAACACAAGCGGGGCAACGGACCGGCCAGGTATTTTAAGATCCCGGGATTTCTCGGATTTGTCGGGTTCATCGATGCGGTTCACTGCAATTTCTGTCAGCAGTGTAACAGGATCCGGCTGACACCAGAAGGATGTTTAAAACCATGTCTGTACTACAGCCGCGGCATATCGCTGAGAGAACCTCTGCGTTCCGGGGTGTCAAGACAGGAGCTTTCACAGCTCATCGCAGAGGCTGTCATGGAGAAACCTGAAAAGCACCGCTTTTCAGAGCAGGGTCTGGATGAAGGGGCAGACAGCCGCAGGATGTCACAGATCGGCGGATGAAAGAATAAAAAAGAAGCTTTTGGAAGTAAAATGGATTCCAAAAGCTTCTTTTTTACGTATCTTTATAATTCCATTGAGTCTAAAATTGCATCAACCATTGCGTCAATTTCTTCTGACTGGTTGTCATTTAATGCGGATTTGATCGTGATAGCTGGCTCTAGAACTGTCATTTCTTTCATACCGGATATCATTTCATTCATCTGTCTTCCGGAAGTGGCAGCCCATGTACCGTTTTGCATGAAAGCAACGGTACGTTTCTGGAGGTTATGTGCTTTTAAGTCTAACAGCACAGTTTCCATGTTCGGGAAGATGCCGCCGTTGTATGTCGGGGAGGCAAATACAAGATGGCTTGCGCGGAACGCCTCAGATACGACCACAGATGGATGGGTCACGGATACATCGTACATAGCAATATTCTTAAGCCCCTTGTCGGCCAGGCGGGAAGCCAGTACATTGGCAGCGTTCTCAGTATTGCCGTAGATAGATGCATAGGCGATCATCACGCCCTGGTCTTCCGGCTCATAGGTGCTCCATTTCTGGTATTTCTCAACAAACCATCCAATGTTTGTGCGCCATACTGGTCCGTGAAGCGGGCAGATCATCTCAATATCTACCTTGGATGCCTTCTTTAACAGAGCCTGAACCTGTGCTCCGTATTTTCCTACGATATTTGTGTAATATCTTCTCGCGTCGTCCAGCCACTTCGTCTCAAAATCCACTTCGTCTGCAAACAGATTGCCGTTGATCGCCCCGAAAGTACCGAAAGCGTCTGCGGAATACAGAACCTTATCCGTGGTATCATAGGTGACCATGACTTCCGGCCAGTGGACCATCGGCGCCATGAGGAAGGTGAAGGTATGCTTTCCTGTACACAGAGTATCGTTTTCTTTTACGATAAGTGCGTCAGTTTCAATTTTGAAAAATTGTTTGATAATGTCCGCTGTTTTGGCATTGCACACGACCTGGACTTTCGGATAGCGGAATATAACTTCCTTTAACATGGCACAGTGGTCAGGCTCCATGTGGTTGATGATTACATAATCCAGATCCCGTTCTCCCAGCACGTGAGTGAGGTTTTCAAAAAACTGTTCTCCTACAGCCTTGTCCACTGTATCCAAAAGTACTGTCTTTTCATCTAACAGTACATAGGCGTTGTAGGAAACACCATTTGGCACAGGAAAAATGTTTTCAAAAAGGGCGAGCCTTCTGTCGTTGCCGCCGATCCAATATAAATCATCTGTAATATTTTTTGTGCAGTACATGATTTCATCCCCTTAACTTATTTTGATTATTTTTTGTCAATGTGATTTCTCTAATAGTATAATATCCAAAAATCCATTTTACAAGTCAAATATACCAACTGAAAAAGATTCTACATAATTCCCAGCGAATTGATATGAATTAATTTCTTTTTAGTAAAATTTGACACACTACCATTCCTCTTTTATAATGAAGACGGCATAAAGAATAAAAATAATACAGGAACGAATATAAGAACAGGAGATAGGACAATGCATATCAGCAAAAAAAATATGATCGCACTGATCTTCGGGACAGTGGCTGTGATCATTTGTATGGTGATCGTTGTGGCATTTTCCGGCGGCCTTAAAAAGGATAAGAAAGAGAAGGCAACAACGGAGACCTCCACAGAGGATGCGTCCGATGAGGATACAACTTATTCAGAGGATGGGCAGACGCCGGAGGATCACACGGACAGTACCGCAACGAGATACCGCAGTACAACCACTGCCCGGCAGAAATCCACCACACGGAAACAGCACCATAAGACTACCACAGAACGTCAGAAGACAACAACGGCGACACAGAAGACAGAAGCGCCAAAACCTACGACCACGGAACAGCAGCCGACCACATCCCAGCAGCAGGAACAAGATCAAGAGGAAAGCCAGTAAGGAGCAGACAGATGAATCATAGAAAAAAACGAATATGGCCCTGGCTCCTTTCGGGGCTCCTGCCTGCCGTATTTTCTTTCTTTGCTTACCGAAAGCTTCACGGAAAGCAGAAACGGGCGGTGCCGGATGTCTTCTTTTGTGAGGCACTAAAAAAGCGGGATGGAATCCTTGTTCCCGGTGCCCTTGTGAAAAACGGTGTCATCGGAGCGCAGTTAAAAGACCGCTTAGACGGAGCGTTGCGGCTTTACCGCTCAGGAATAGGAAGCTGCATTTTAGTTTCGGGTACGGCCAGAGAAGTAAAATTCATGAAGATGTATCTACTTCTAAGAGGGTTTCCCGAAGATAAACTGTATGAGGACCGGAACGGATTTGACACATTTCAAACGATGAAGAATACCCAGTCCGCATTCCAGGGGAAGACATTTTATGTATGTACACAAAAGCTCTACATCCCAAGAACAGACTATCTGGCAGAGACAGCGGGTCTAGATGCCCACGGCATCATCGTGGATTCCATGATCTACCGAAACAGGCGTAAAGACAGGCTCCGGGAATACTTTGCGGCATCCAAAGCCTGGATGGAAGGGGTGTATTACCGGTGGAACAGGCATTAGCCTACGAGGTAGTCTACAGCAAGAGAAAAACCCTGGCGGTCTCCGTGGCTTTCGACGGCAGAGTTGTCGTCCGGGCGCCCCGGCATTTCCCAAAGAGTGAGATCACCAGGTTTTTACAAGAAAAGCAAGATTGGATCGCACATCATGTAAAGAAGGCTGGGGAAAGAGAAAAAAACCAAAAGATCTTCCGTATGACGGCAGAGGAACGGGAAGACTATATCCAGGAGGCAAGGTCTGTGATTACACAGCTGTGCAGACTGTATGCCAGACGGATGGGCGTTTCTTATAAGAAAATAACGATCCGGGAGCAGAAGACTCGCTGGGGCAGCGCAAGCAGCAAAGGCAATTTGAATTTTAACTGGAAACTGATCCTGATGCCCCGGAAGGTACTTGAATATGTTGTGGTCCATGAGCTTTCCCATTTAAAGGTCATGAATCACTCCCCGGCATTTTACCAGGTTGTGGCACAGTATATGCCGGATTATAAACAGCAGAAGAAATGGCTGTCAGAACATGGAACAGAATATAAAATAGATTTGATTTCATAAAGGAGGGACCGTGATGAATGCGGTTTATGAAAAATTACAGCAATGCTATGAGAGCATGCAGGAAAAAACAGATTTTAAGCCTTTGGTAGCCATTGTGCTTGGGTCAGGACTTGGGGATTATGCCGAGGAGATCCAGATCGAAACTGTGGTGGATTACCGTGATCTTCCCGGTTTCCCAGTGTCTACCGTGGAAGGCCACAAGGGAAGGTTTATCTTCGGATATATAGAGAAGGTACCCGTAGTGATCATGCAGGGAAGGGTCCATTATTATGAAGGCTATGATATGACCGATGTGGTCCTGCCAATCCGCCTGATGAAGATGATGGGCGCTAAAGCCCTGATCCTTACCAATGCAGCAGGAGGAGTCAACGATGAGTTTGATGCTGGTGATTTTATGATGATCACGGACCAGATCTCTACCTTTGTCCCGTCACCGCTGATCGGACCGAATCTGGAGAAGCTGGGAGAACGATTCTGCGACATGACAGGAATCTACAATGACAGATTTCAGGATGTTCTGTTGAAAGCGGCAAGAAAACTGAATATTGATTTGAAAGAGGGAATTTATGTTCAGCTGAGCGGTCCGAATTTTGAATCTCCCCAGGAGATCAAGATGTGCAGAATCCTGGGGGCTGACGCGGTGGGCATGAGCACTGCCTGTGAGGCGGTTGCGGCAAAACATATGGGCATGAAAATCTGCGGAATTTCCTGTATCACCAATCCGGGGGCCGGTATCACCATGAAACCTCTTTCCCATGAAGAAGTCCAGGAGACAGCGGACAAAGCGGCACCTCAGTTTAAGGCATTAATCCATGCCGCCGTCACGGGGATCGCAGAGCTGCTGTGACCGGACAGGAGAAATTGCCAAAGGAGGTATCCTGATGATACGGATCTATAATGGTAAAGTTCTTACGCTAGAAAACGGGATGAAGCTCCTGGACGGAGAAGTCTGGGTCGAGGATTCCCGCATTGCATATGCAGGAGAAAAGGTTTCCGTCCAGTATTTGTCAGGGCTTCAGTGGGAGAGATCTATCGATGCCAGGGGTGGGCTGATTATGCCTGGATTTAAGAATGCACATACCCATTCTGCCATGACCTTTCTCCGCTCCCATGCAGATGACCTGCCGCTGCTCCAATGGCTGAACAAGCAGGTATTTCCGTGGGAGGCAAAGCTTACACCTGAGGATATTTATCATCTGTCTAAGCTTGCGGTCATGGAATATCTAACCAGCGGAATTACAGCCAACTTTGATATGTACCTGACTCCTGATACCATTGCGCAGGCGTCAAGGGACTGTGGATTCAGGACCGTACTCTGCGGCGCGATGAATGATTTTTCCCAGTCGGTCGAACAGATGGAGGAGTGGTACCAGAGATACAATCAGCCTGGAAGTTTGATCAGCTTTCAGCTTGGTTTTCATGCAGAGTATACAACCTCCAGAGAAAATCTGCGCTGTGTGGCCGCACTTTCCAGCAAATATAAGGCACCAGTCTATACCCACAGTTCGGAAGGTCAGCCAGAAGTTCTGTCCTGCAGGGAACGCACCGGCATGACGCCCACAGCCTATCTGGACAGTCTGGATCTGTTTCAGCACGGCGGAGGCTGCTTTCACTGTGTCCATATGGAGACAGAGGACTTGGAAATCTTAAAGAAAAGAGGTGTCTTTGTCATCACAAACCCTGCATCCAATCTAAAGCTTGCCAGCGGTATCGCCCCGGTTAGGCAGATGATGGATATGGGGATTCCTTTGGCGATCGGAACAGACGGTCCTGCCAGCAACAACTGTCTGGATATGTTCCGGGAGATGTTTTTGGTGACCGGATTATCCAAGTACCGGGAGAATGATGCCTCTGTCACCGATGCCGATGAGGTGCTTAAGATGGCTACCTTAGGTGGTGCGGCCGCCATGGGCCTTGCAGACTGTGATACCCTCAGCGAGGGAAAGCAGGCGGATTTGATCCTGATCGATGTAAACCAGCCCAACATGAGGCCGTTTCACAACTTGACGAAGAACCTTGTCTATAGCGGAAGCAAGCAGAATGTGCGCCTTGCTATGGTCGCGGGAAACATTCTCTATGAGGACGGGGAATTCTTTATCGGGGAAGAACCGGAAAGGATTTATACAAAAGCAGAAGAAATCACGGAAAGAATCTTCGGATCTTAACAGAAAGAGGGACATTATGAAATTTGTGATACAGAGAGTCAGCCGCGCCAAGGTTGACGTGGATCAAAAGACAGTGGGCAGCATTGAGAAAGGATTTCTTGTCCTGATCGGGGTGGGCCACGGCGACACGAGGGATACAGCGGATAAGCTGGTCAAGAAGATGACAGGGCTTAGAATCTTTGACGATGCAGACGGAAAGACAAATCTTTCCCTTAAGGATGTGGACGGCAGTCTGCTGCTCATCTCCCAGTTTACACTCTATGCGGACTGTAAAAAAGGCAACCGGCCTTCCTTTACCAATGCAGGAAAACCGGATCTGGCTGAAGAACTGTATGAATATATCATTGCTCAGTGCAGGGCTATAATTCCCAGGGTGGAAACGGGAATTTTCGGTGCGGAGATGGAAGTGAGCCTGACCAATGACGGGCCTTTTACCGTCATATTGGACAGTGAAACTCTGTAGGAAAGTCATAGATCCGGGCAGCTGATTTTCAGTTGTCCTTTGCTATTGTTTATGCTATAATTCATCAGAGAGAAACAGAAAAATACGATAGATGAGGTATGTTCATGAACGATATAAAGGATATGAAGAGAGTTCTTTTAAAACTAAGCGGTGAAGCCCTTGCAGGGGATAAAAAGACCGGTTTTGATGAAGCCACCTGCATGGATGTGGCAAGACAGGTGAAGGCCCTTTCTGACCAGGGACTTCAGATCTCCATTGTCATCGGCGGCGGAAATTTCTGGCGCGGGCGCACCAGTGAGAACATGGAACGCACCAAGGCGGACCAGATCGGCATGCTGGCCACTGTGATGAACTGTATTTATGTAGCGGACGCTTTCCGCACTGCCGGACTTGACACTGAGGTGTTCACCCCGTTTGTGTGCGGCTCCTTCACAGAGCTTTTTTCCAAGGACAAGGCAGTTAAGGCCATGGAAGAAGGGAAGATCGCCTTTTTTGCAGGCGGAACTGGACATCCGTATTTTTCTACCGATACGGCCACTGCTCTTCGTGCCGTGGAGATTGAAGCTGACGCGATCCTTCTGGCTAAGTCTATTGACGGTGTCTATGACAGCGATCCCGCCGTCAATCCAGAGGCCCAAAAATACGATTCCATTACGTTAGATGAAGTTTTAGACCAAAAGCTTGCGGTAGTGGACTTGACCGCGACTATCATGTGTCTGGAGAATAAGATGCCTCTTGCGGTCTTCGGTCTCAATGAGCCAGACAGCATTGCCAATCTATTAAAAGGAGAATTTAACGGTACCTATGTGACCGTTTAAATAATAGGAGGAAGAAAGATGTTAAAGAAATTTGAAGAAAAGATGCAGAAATCATATGAGAGTATGACAACAGAGTTTATGGCAATTCGTGCCGGACGTGCCAATCCCCACGTTTTAGACAAAGTCACAGTGGATTATTACGGAGTTCCGACTCCGATCCAGCAGGTGGGTAATGTATCTGTCCCGGAGGCAAGGACAATTCTGATTCAGCCTTGGGAACCGAATCTGCTCGGTGAGATCGAAAAAGCCATTATGATGTCTGACATTGGGATTACCCCCAACAATGACGGATCTGCTGTCCGCTTAAACTTCCCGGAACTTACGGAAGAGCGCAGAAAAGATCTTGCGAAGGACATCAAGAAACGTGGAGAGAATGCTAAGGTTGCTGTCCGAAATATCCGCAGAGACGCCAACGATGAGTTGAAAAAGATGAACAAGTCCAATGAATTAAACGACGACCAGCTCAAGGACCAGGAAACGGAAGTTCAGAAGCTCACGGACGTATACATCAAGAAGATTGACGATGCTGTGGAGGCAAAATCAAAAGAGATCATGACAGTATAACAAAGATAAGCTGCAGGGCTGGCTTGAGTCGGCCCTGTTTTTTCAATGAGTGGAGGCGGATTGGTCCGCTTTGTAAATGGATGTAACGGAGGTGTTCTATGGAGTCAATGAGGGTGCCGGAGCATGTGGCGATCATTCTGGACGGCAATGGGAGATGGGCAAAAAAGAGATTTCTTCCCCGGAATATGGGGCATGCGCAGGGCAGCAAGACTGTGGAGAGGATCATCGAGGACGCATATGATATGGGAATCAAATATCTGACGGTCTATGCTTTTTCCACAGAGAACTGGAAGCGTCCGAAGGATGAGGTGGATGCCTTGATGAAGCTCTTGAGAGATTATTTAAAGACCTGTATCAAAAGAGCAAATAAGAATAATATGAGGGTCCGGGTCATCGGCGATGTGACCGGGCTGACTGATGATCTCCGCGAAAAGATCGCACAGCTGGAGGAGGCATCCAAAGACAACACAGGCATTAATTTTACCATTGCCTTAAATTATGGCAGCCGGGATGAGATGATCCGGGCTATGAAGAGGATGGCAGATGACCTTCTTTCCGGAACGTTAAAAAAAGAAGGGATCACAGAGGAAGTGTTTGCCGGATATCTGGACACCAAAGGAATTCCGGAACCGGATCTGATGATCCGTACCAGCGGGGAGCAAAGGTTGTCGAATTTCATGCTCTGGCAGCTGGCCTACACAGAGTTTTATTTTACCGATGTGCTCTGGCCTGATTTTAACAAAAAAGAACTGAAAAAGGCTGTTGAGTACTACAACGGAAGAGAACGGAGATTTGGAGGAATATAGACTTATGTTTAAACAGAGACTTATCAGCGGAATTGCTTTGGTAGCAGTCACTGTCCTTGGGCTTTACCTTGGAGGAATAGTAACTTTATTTTTAACGGCGATCGTGGCATTGATCGGCTACAATGAGATTCTAAAAATTTTTCAGATCGAAAAGTCATCTCTTGCAGTCCTGGGATATACGGGAACGATTCTTTACTACGCAGCATTATTTTTTGATCTGGGACAATGGTCTACATCCATTATCATTTTATTTATGATTTTTCTATTGGGATGTTACGTGATCCGTTTCCCGAAATACCACATGAACCAGGTTATGGCCTGCTTTTTTGGATTTGTCTATGTAAGCGTTATGCTTTCTTATATTTATCAGCTGCGTGTAGGACAAAACGGAGGAGAATTTATTGTACTTCTGTTCCTTGCCGCATGGGGAAATGACACTCTTGCCTACTGCACCGGCATGCTGATCGGAAAGCATAAGATGACGCCGGAATTAAGTCCTAAGAAGAGTATTGAGGGACTGATCGGCGGTATTGTGGGCGCTGTTATTTTAGGAGCCGCTTACGGCATTTATCTGAAGACAAAGATCCGCTTCAATTTTAATCCGATGATGATGTTTGGTATCATCTGCGGTGTCGGAGCTGCGATCTCTGTCATCGGCGATCTGGCTGCGTCCGCTATCAAAAGGGATTCCAAGATCAAGGATTTTGGGACTCTGATTCCGGGACACGGCGGTATTTTAGACCGGTTTGACAGCATCATATTGATTGCTCCGGTTATTTATTATCTGACAATGATGATCTCAGGAGGCACAATGTAGTGAAGTTTATTTCCATCATTGGCTCTACCGGGTCCATAGGTACCCAGACGCTAGAGCTTGTACGGGCAAATGAGGATCTCGCGGTGACGGCTTTGGCAGCCGGAAGCAACGTAACGTTGCTGGAACAGCAGATCAGGGAGTTTCATCCGCGCATTGCGGTACTATATGACAGGCAGAGTGCAGATGAACTGCGTCTGCGTGTCAGCGATCTGGATGTAAAGGTACTCTCCGGTCCAGAAGGACTGGTGGAGGCGGCTGTGGAACCCTCCTGTTCCCTGGTTGTCACTGCGGTGGTGGGTATGATTGGCATCAGGCCTACCATTGCCGCTATCCAGGCAGAAAAGAACATCGCTCTTGCTAACAAAGAGACACTGGTGACTGCAGGGCATCTGATCATGCCGATGGCGGAGCAATACGGAGTTTCTATTTTGCCGGTGGACAGCGAACATTCCGCCATCTTCCAGTGTCTTCAGGGAGAGGACGCAAAAGAAGTGGATTCCCTGATCATCACCGCATCCGGGGGACCGTTTCGTAAGAAGACACAAAAAGAACTTACGGCAGTTACACTAGAAGATGCTTTAAAACACCCAAACTGGTCTATGGGAAAAAAGATTACGATAGATTCGGCTACTCTGGTCAACAAAGGACTGGAAGTGATTGAGGCCCGCTGGCTGTTCGGGGTGGACTTTGAACAGATCAAAGTGGTGGTCCAGCCGCAGAGTATCATCCATTCCATGGTGCAGTTCAAGGACGGAGGGGTCAAAGCCCAGCTGGGTACTCCGGACATGAAGCTTCCGATCCAGTACGCTTTATTTTATCCAGAGCGCAGATTTCTTCCGGGAGAACGTTTAGATTTTGCCGCATTGGGAAGTATTTCTTTTGAAGAGCCGCCCACGGATGTTCTAAAAGGGCTTTCTTTTGCATATGATGCAGGACGGACCGGAGGTTCTATGCCGACTGTGCTGAACGCTGCAAATGAAAAGGCTGTGGCATTGTTTTTACAGGAAGAGATATCATTTCTTGAGATTTATCAGCTGATTGAAGATGCGATGAATACACATCATGTGATAGAGAATCCATCCCTTGAGGAGGTACTGGAAACAGAGCAATGGGTATATGAATTCATAGAAAGCAGGTAATTACTTGAATATTGTTATTGCAATCTTAATCTTTGGTATTATTATCATTGTACATGAGCTGGGACACTTTTCCGTGGCAAAAAAGAACGGCATCCGTGTGGACGAATTCTGTATCGGCCTTGGTCCCACCTTATTTGGGAAACAGGTAGGGGAAACCTATTATTCTATTAAGCTGCTCCCGTTCGGAGGGGCATGTATGATGGGAGAGGACGAGGACCGGCCGGAGGCAGACGCGTTCGGGAACAAATCCGTATGGGCCAGAATGGCGGTTATCTTTGCCGGCCCATTCTTTAACTTTATCTTTGCCCTGATCCTTGCGGTCATTATGGTCGGTATATCAGGAGCGGATCTGCCCAATGTGGCCAAAGTGACTGAAAATTCACCGGCATTGGAATCCGGGATTAAATCCGGAGACCAGGTGGTGAAGGTAAATGGCAAGAGGATTTATAACAACAGGGAATTGTCCTATTATTTTATTCTGGATTACAAGGGAGGCCAGGTGCCGATCACGGTAAGACGGGATGGACAAGAAAGAGACCTGTCTGTGACACCACAGTACAATAAAGATGCCAAAAGATATATGATCGGGATCCAGTGGGAGGGCTACCAGAAATTAAATCCCCTTAAGACCATAGAGTATGGATTTCACGAGGTGGGATTCCAGATCCGGGTAACAGTAAAAAGTGTTGTGAAATTGGTCACAGCCCAGCTGACCTTAAAGGATCTCTCAGGTCCGGTAGGCATTGTCAAACAGGTTGGGGATACGTATAATCAGGCTGCCACTCACGGCTTTATCGTCCTGCTCTCCACAATGCTGAGCATAGCGGTTTTGATCAGCGCGAACCTGGGTGTTATGAACCTGCTTCCGCTGCCGGCTTTGGACGGGGGAAGATTATGTTTTCTCATCATAGAAGCTATTAGGAAAAAGCCGGTTTCCAGAAATGTAGAGGCCACGATTCACACGGTCGGTCTGTTTCTGCTGCTGGGCCTTATGATTTTTGTCATGTTTCAGGATATTTATAAGATTATGTTGTAAAGGAGTCTCAGTATGGTTACAAGAGAGAATACAAGAGTCATCCAGATCGGAGACCGGAAGATCGGAGGCGGCAATCCGGTTCTGATCCAGTCTATGACCAATACAAAGACGGAAGACGTTAATGCTACCATAGCGCAGATCTTAAGCCTTGAGAAGGCAGGATGCGACATTGTGAGATGTACGGTGCCGACTCCGGAGGCAGCAAAAGCCCTGGGCAGGATCAAGGAAAAGATTCATATCCCTCTGGTTGCCGATATCCATTTTAACTATAGATTGGCCATTGCGGCTATGGAACACGGTGCAGACAAGATCCGGATCAATCCAGGCAATATCGGAGGAGAAGACAACATCCGCGCGGTCATTGATAAGGCCAGGGAACGGAACATCCCGATCCGGGTGGGAGTCAACAGTGGTTCCCTGGAAAAAGAGCTGGTGGAAAAATATCACGGTGTCACCGCAGAAGGCCTGGTGGAAAGTGCCGTGGATAAGGTCCGTATGATCGAGGCCTTTGACTACGATAATCTGGTGGTCAGCATTAAGTCATCCGATGTACTCATGTGCGCCAAAGCCTATGAGCTGGTGGCCGAACAGATTGATTATCCTCTCCATGTGGGGATCACCGAAGCCGGAACCGTGTACAGTGGAAATATCAAATCCGCGGTGGGACTGGGCATTATTCTCCATCAGGGGCTCGGCGACACCGTCCGTGTATCCCTGACCGGGGATCCCGTCAATGAGATTGCCAGTGCCAAACTAATATTAAAGACGCTGGGACTGCGGAGCGGCGGAATTGAGGTTGTCTCCTGCCCGACCTGCGGCAGGACCAACATTGATCTGATCAGTCTTGCGGGACAGGTAGAGACCATGACTGCTGATTTTGAACATTTAAATATCAAGGTTGCGGTCATGGGCTGTGTTGTCAACGGGCCTGGAGAGGCAAAAGAAGCAGATATCGGCATCGCCGGAGGCATCAAAGAAGGGCTTCTGATGAAAAAAGGACAGGTCATCCGCAAAGTTCCGGAAGAAGAGCTTTTAAATACCCTTCGATATGAATTGGAGCATTGGGGTGAATAAGATGCAGGCCGTTCAAGATAATACCAAAGAATTTTTCCAGGTCTTTCCGGACCTGAAGGTATCAAAGGATGTAGAAGAGTTATTTCGTACTGTCTGCATCCGCCAGGTTGTGTTCAAAAAGTCGGAAAATACGCTTATGATCTCTTTTACAAGCGATCATTTGATCCCAAGGATCGATACATGGCGTATGGAACAGCAGATCAGAGAGCAGCTTTTCTCAAAGCGGTATGTCAAGATCCGCTTTCAGGAATATTTCCAGCTTTCGGCACAGTATGACCTGGAGTATTTATTTGAACATTATATGAAGAGCTTCCTCTTTGAGTTAAAAGGCAAAGGGGAGGTTATTTTTAATGTGGTCAGAAAAGGGGATTATTCCATCGACGGCAACGTGGTCACCTTTATATTTGAAAATACCTTTGTGAACAAGAGCAAAGCCGAGGAGATCAAGGAGTATTTTGAGTCAGCCCTGCGTCACAAATTTGGCATGGACATCAAGGTCGGTTTCGATTTTTCCAAGACAAAGGACCGGTCTCTGAAAAAGGAAAGCCAGTACAAACTCCAGAAGGAGATCGAGGGTATCGTAGAACATGCGGACCTGCTCAGCAAGGAACAGGATGAAGAGAAGAAGGCGAGAAAAAAGAAAAAAGAATCCTCATTCTCTTATGATTCCAAGTTTAAGCGTAAGCCAAAGTTTAAGGATGATCCGACGCTGCTTTACGGTCGCAACTGTGAGGGCGATCTGATGGAGATCAAAGATATTTTTGACGAGATCGGGGAAGTGGTCGTCCACGGACAGATCATAAATCTGGATACAAGGGAAATACGGAACGAAAAGACCATCATCATTTTCCATATCACGGATTTTACAGACACCATCTCCTGCAAGATTTTTGTGCGCAATGAGCAGCTGCCGGAAGTGCTCACAGACCTGAAAAAGGGAGGATTCTACCGGGTAAAAGCGGTGGCCATGTATGATAAATTTGACCGTGAGATCTCATTGGGATCTGTGGTGGGCATCAAGGCCATCTCTGATTTCAGGGAAAAACGGCAGGATCATTCTCTGGACAAGAGAGTGGAGCTTCATCTGCATACGGTTATGAGTGACAATGACAGCGTGGTTCAGATCCATGACATCGTAAACCGGGCCTACGAGTGGGGGCATCCTGCGGTTGCCATTACCGACCACGGTGTTCTCCAGGCCTTTCCTATCGCAAGACATGCCTATGAGGACTTAAGGCTGCCGGAGGATGATCCGTTTAAGATCATCTACGGGGTGGAGGCATACTTTGTGGATGATCTGGGGGATCTGGCAATCCGGTCCAAGGGCCAGTCTCTGCGCGCAGACTACGTTGTGTTTGATATTGAGACTACAGGATTTAACAGCCAGACGGACCGTATCATCGAAATCGGGGCCGTAAAGGTCGTCGATGGAGAGATCACAGAAACCTTCAGCGAGTTTATCAATCCCCAGATCCCAATTCCGTTTAAGATCACCCAGCTGACTACTATAACGGATGAGATGGTAATGGACGCGGATACCATTGAGGAAGTGCTGCCAAGATTTCTTGAGTTTTGTGGTGATTCCTCCCTGGTTGCCCACAACGCAGGGTTTGACACCGGATTCATCCATGAGAACGCAAAGCGGCTGGGTCTTAATTTTGAACCCACCATCGTGGACACTCTGGGGCTTTCCAGAAGTCTGATGACGCATCTTGCTAAGTTTACGCTGGATAACCTCTGCAAAAATTTAAATATTAAACTGGAAACCCACCATCGGGCAGTAGATGATGCGACAGCAACAGGAAAGATCTTCATCAAGTTCATACAGATGCTGGAGGAAAAAGAGATCTTCAACCTGGATCAGGTGAACGAATTTGTGGCAAGCTCGGAAGATTTTATTAAAAAGGGACGTACATATCACGGGATCATCCTAGTGAAGAATAATACGGGAAGGGTAAACTTAAACCGTCTGGTCTCAGAGTCCCATGTCCGTTTCTTTAACCGGCGTCCGAGAATGCCCAAGTCCCTGATCAACAAATACAGGGACGGACTGATCATCGGTTCGGCGTGTGAGGCCGGAGAGCTTTACAGCGCCATCGTGGACCAGCGCTCAGAGGAAGAGATCGCAAAAATCGTTGAATTTTATGATTATCTGGAGATCCAGCCGGAGGGGAACAATCAGTTTATGATCGAATCCTCCCGGCATGAAAATGTCAATTCCTTTGAGGATATCAGAAATTTCAACCGCAAGATCGTAGAACTGGGGGAAACCTTCCACAAGCTTGTGGTGGCTACCTGTGATGTCCATTTTATGGACCCTGATGACTCCATCTACCGCGCCATCCTCATGGCGGGTAAGGGATTTAAGGATGCAGACAGCCAGCCGCCCCTGTACTTCCGCACAACGGAGGAGATGCTAGGCGAGTTTGAGTATCTGGGCAGCGACAAGGCCAGGGAGGTTGTCATAACCAATCCCAATAAAATAAATGACCTGATCGAAAATATTTCACCGATTCATCCGGACAAATGTCCTCCGGTCATTGAAAATTCAGACCAGGATCTAAGGGATATCTGTTATAAAAAAGCACACGATATCTACGGTCCAGATCTGCCGGAGATCGTAACGACCAGGCTTGACAAAGAGCTGAATTCCATCATAGGAAACGGCTATGCGGTGATGTATATCATCGCCCAAAAGCTGGTTTGGGATTCCCTGGACCATGGCTATCTGGTAGGCTCAAGGGGTTCTGTAGGTTCTTCTCTGGCGGCAACCATGTCCGGTATCACGGAAGTAAACCCGCTCCCGGCCCATTACATCTGTCCTGAATGCTACTATGTGGACTTTGACTCAGATGCAGTCAGGAAGTACTCAAAGATGGGTATGTCCGGCTGCGATATGCCGGATGCAGTGTGCCCTAAGTGCGGAGCAAAGATGAACAAGGAGGGGCATGACATCCCGTTTGAAACCTTCCTTGGGTTCAAGGGAGACAAGGAACCGGATATTGACCTGAACTTTTCTGGGGAATACCAGAGCAAAGCCCATGCCTATGTGGAGGTCATTTTTGGCAAAGGAAAGGCTTACCGGGCGGGGACCATCGGAACTCTTGCGGAGAAGACCGCGTTTGGATATGTGTTAAAGTATCTTGAGGAGCGTGAGGTCACAAAACGCAAATGTGAGATTGAACGTCTGGCTAAAGGGTGCACTGGGGTCAAGAGGACCACAGGACAGCATCCTGGCGGTATTATCGTAGTTCCCCACGACAAAGAGATCTATGATTTTACCGCGGTTCAGCGTCCGGCCAACGATGTGAATTCTCCGATCATCACAACCCATTACGAGTACCACTCCATTGACTCTAATCTATTAAAGCTGGATATCCTGGGACATGATGATCCGTCCATGATCCGAAGGCTTGAGGACCTGACTGGCGTTGACGCCCAGTCTATTCCGCTGGATGATGAATCCGTCATGGCCCTGTTCCATGGCACAGAAGTCCTGGGAATCACTCCGGACCAGATTGGAGGAACAAAGCTTGGATCTCTTGGAATCCCTGAATTCGGAACGGACTTTGTTATCCAGATGCTCCTGGATACCAATCCTCAGAGTTTCTCTGACCTGGTCCGTATATCCGGGCTGTCCCATGGAACGGACGTGTGGCTCGGCAACGCCCAGAAATTGATCGAGGAAGGGGAGGCTGCCATTTCCACAGCTATCTGTACAAGGGATGATATCATGGTCTATCTGATCAACCAGGGGCTTGACGAAGCGTTGTCCTTTACCATCATGGAGAGTGTGAGGAAGGGAAAAGGCCTGAAACCGGAGCAGGAAGAGGCCATGAGAGCCCAAAACGTGCCCGAGTGGTACATCTGGTCCTGTAAACAGATCAAATACATGTTTCCGAAGGCCCACGCCGTTGCTTATGTCATGATGGCGTGGCGGATCGCCTGGTTTAAAGTGTTCCATCCTCTGGCTTATTATGCGGCGTATTTCAGCATCCGCGCCAAGTCCTTTTCCTATGAGGACATGTGCATGGGCAAGGAAAAGCTGAACACTAGGATGAAAGAGATACAGAACACACCTAAATTCGAGGTAAAAAATGCCGATCTGGACCTTTTAAGAGAAATGAAGATCGCCGATGAAATGTACGCCAGAGGATTTCAGTTTATTCCTTTGGATATTTACCGTGCAAAGGCCAAAGACTTCCAGATTATAGACGGCAGGATCATGCCCCCTTACTCTGCCATCGACGGCATGGGGGAGAAGGCTGCCAAGGAAGCGGAGGAGGCCTCCAAGGGAGAGCCGTTTACTTCCATGGAAAACTTCCGCGACCGGACCAAGGCCCCGAAAGCCGTCGTGGACAAGATGAAAGAGCTTGGGCTGTTAGGGGATTTAGAAGAAAGCGACCAGTTGACTTTTCGTTTTGTATAATTATTCAAAAAAGAGGGAAAGCACCCGAAAAGTACGGAAAATTGTCTATTTAATTTTCCGTACTTTTTTTTATACAAATATTATGTTGTATTTTAAAATATGGAAACATATAATAGTCTTGGTATCTATCATACATATAGAAATAATTTACAGCTTGAACATACCGCAAGGGGGAGTTTTCTATTTTGAATAGGCGGGGTTATCAGCATACAGCCGAAAAATTGAATGAAATAAAAGTACAAAAGAAAGAAGGAGAACAATCCATTGAGCAGCTGGCTTCCAAAAATGAAAAGCTCAGAGCACACAATGAGAAGCTGGAAAGACAGCTGAAAGCAAGCCGTCAGGAGGAACAACGGTTCCAGAGTCTTTTTCACAATGCTCCAGCCGGTTATCTGGTTTTTGATCAACATGGCCAGATATGTGATGCAAATCTGCGATTCTGCAGTATGGTATCGATTCCGTTTAATCAACGGCGCAGGATGGACATTCAAGATCTGATACAGGAGGAAGACCGGGAGACCTTCCGTTTTATGATCCATCAGCTTTTGAACAAAAATCAGACATGCTCTATAGAAGCAAGGCTTTTATCCGGCAGCGGATTCCTTCATGTGATCATCACAGGAAATCGGTATGAGTGTCCGGCTTTATCTGCTTCAGAGGATTCCAAAGTATTATTTGCAGGCATCGTGACTGAGGTATCTAAGCTGAAAAGGGAGCAGCAGATCATCAAAGACAGAAGTATGCGTGATACCCTGACAGGGCTTTACAATCGTACATTTTATAATGACTATCTGACCTATCACGGGAAGGCTGATGAACTCCCTTTCTCTGTCGCGATCATGGATCTGGATCGGCTGAAGATGATCAACGATTCCCTGGGACATACCTTTGGCGACCGTGCCATCACAACAGTGACAAAGGTATTAAAAAAGTATGCCAAAGATAAGTATATCTTTGCCCGGATTGGCGGGGATGAGATCGTAGCTTTTTTCCCTGATACAGAATTAGCTGAGGCTGAAAAATTCTTAAAAAATGCGGAGAATCAAGTTGCCAAATACAGTCTCTCCGGCATTCGTCTGTCCTTTTCCTGGGGCTGTGCGGTAAAAACCAATCCTGAACAGGATCTCCACACGGTACTGTCTGCAGCCGAAGATATGATGTACCGGAAAAAGTTCAGAAATAATACAGTGAAAAAGTCCGAGACATTGGATGTGATCCTCAACGCTCTTTTTAACCGAAATCCTAATATCCATAAGCATTGCTTAAGAATGTCCCGTCTGTTGGAACGATTCGGGAGTTATCTCGGTCTGGAAGATAAACGCATTTCATTTCTACAAGGGCTTGGTTATGTCCATGATATTGGAATGGCCTCTATCTCCGATGAGATCCTGAATAAGCACGGCCGTCTGACACAGAGCGAGAGACGGGAGATCAAACGACATCCTGAGACAGGATACCGGATCTTAAAATCCGTACCGGATATGGAAAAGGAAGCGCAGATTGTCTTATACCACCATGAAAACTGGGACGGCAGCGGCTATCCCTATGGGCTGTCCGGTGAGAGCATTCCGGTGGAATCCAGAATGGTCCTGATTCTGGATACATACGACCGTATGAAATATGCTCCGTTTGGAAGGCACCATTTTTCGGAGGCTGAGATCGTGAGGGAATTGGAGCGCTGGTCTGGACAGCAGTTTGATCCTTTTTTGACCGGACGATTTATTGAATGGCTGGAAGACAGAAAAAAGCAGCATTGAAGGCTGCTTTTTTCTGTCTTTTGCTGTCTTCAGAGATAATCTGGGCAGGTTCGGGGAATACTATCTGAGAAATATTATCGTTGACATAAACTCTGACGTCACATATAATATACCCATACCCCGGGGGAGGGGTGTCTAGGAGGTGCTTATGAAGCAAAAATTTGATGTAACAGGTATGACATGCAGCGCATGTAGTGCCCATGTAGATAAAAGTGTACGTAAACTGGACGGAGTTTCCGAGGTCAACGTAAACCTTCTGCAGAACGCTATGACAGTGGAGTATGACGACTCCAGGGTAAACGATGATGAGATCATCCGGGCTGTCATTGACGGGGGCTATGGAGCGTTTGTCCATGACCGCAGAGAAGAAACCAATAAGAGCAAGGATACCGGTGTGGACGATGAGATCGCAGGAATGAAACAAAGACTGTGGGTCTCTGTCCTGTTTATGATCCCGCTTATGTATATATCAATGGGGCATATGGCAAACCTGCCTCTCCCGGCCTTTTTGTCCGGAACGCAGAATGCGGTATCCTATGGTCTGACCCAGATGCTCCTGGTGCTTCCAGTCATGTATATCAACCGTAAGTTTTATCAGGTAGGATTTAAAACATTATTTAAGGGTTCTCCGAACATGGATTCGCTGATCGCCATTGGTTCCGGTGCCGCGTTTGTCTATGGGGTATTTGCCATTTACCGTATGGGCTATGGCCTCGGGGTGCAGGATCTTGCGTTGGTGCATCAGTATCATATGGATCTATATTTTGAGTCCGCCTCTATGATCCTGACTCTGATCACTGTAGGAAAATACCTGGAAGCCAGGTCGAAAGGCAAGACTTCAGAAGCTATCAGCAAGCTTTTGGATTTAGCTCCAAAGACCGCAACGGTGGAGCGAAACGGAGAAGAAGCAGAGATACCGGTGGAAGAGGTAAATGAGGGAGATATCGTAATCGTACGTCCCGGTGCCAGCATACCGGTGGATGGAATCATCACAGAAGGTATGACTTCCATTGATGAGAGCGCCCTGACCGGGGAAAGCATACCGGTGGAGAAGACTTCAGGCGACAAAGTCATCAGTGCATCCATCAACAAAGGCGGATTTATTAAGTTTCGCGCTACCAAAGTCGGAGATAACACTACGCTGGCACAGATCATCCAGCTTGTGGAGGACGCATCCGGCTCCAAGGCCCCTATCGCGAAACTGGCTGATAAGATCGCAGGTATCTTTGTACCAGTTGTCATCGCCATTGCGTTGGCTTCCGGAATCATATGGATCCTTTCCGGGCAGACATTTGAGTTTGCCCTGTCCACGGCCATTGCGGTACTAGTGATTTCCTGCCCTTGCGCCCTGGGCCTTGCAACGCCTACAGCGATCATGGTGGGAACTGGAAAAGGAGCGGAAAACGGAATTTTAATCAAATCAGCGGAAAGTCTTGAAACAGCTCATGAAGTAAAGACCGTTGTCTTAGATAAAACCGGAACCGTCACGGAAGGACGGCCCCAGGTAACGGATGTGGAGACCTCAAATGGAACCTCCCATGAGGAGCTGGTAAAAATCGCTGCCAGCATGGAGAAGCCCTCTGAACATCCTTTGGCAGATGCCATTGTCTCCTATGGAGAGGAGACTGGTGCAGGCCTTTCTGAGGTGTCAGGATTTGTATCTGTCCCCGGAGAGGGGATCGAGGGAACCATCGCCGGAAAAAAGGTCTACGCCGGCAATTTAAAGATGATGGAGCGCATCGGTGTTTCATTGGGAGACCTGGAAGAAAAAAGCGGGAATTTTGCCTCTCAGGGAAAAACTCCTCTGTACTTTGCCAGGGAAAAGAACCTTCTGGGGCTGATCGCAGTCGCCGATGTGGTGAAACCAACCAGCAAGCAGGCCATCCAGGAATTTGAAAAGATGGGAATTGAGGTCGTCATGCTCACCGGAGATAACAAAAAGACAGCCGAGGCGATCCAGAGACAGCTGAACATCAGCCGGGTCATCGCGGAGGTTCTTCCACAGGATAAAGAAGCGCAAATCCGCAAGATCCAGGAAGAGGGCAAAAAGGTGGCGATGATCGGAGACGGGATCAACGATGCTCCGGCACTGGCCAGAGCCGATGTGGGTGTTGCCATCGGTGCCGGAACGGATATTGCCATTGAATCCGCGGATATTGTCCTGATGAAGAGTGATCTTTTAGATGGTGTCTCTGCCATCCAGCTGAGCAAAGCAGTCATTAAAAATATCAAAGAAAATTTATTCTGGGCATTTTTCTATAATGTAATCGGAATACCACTGGCCGCAGGCTGCCTGTATCCATTTTTCGGTTTAAAACTAAATCCGATGTTCGGCGCTGCCGCCATGAGCTTAAGCTCTGTCTTTGTAGTAAGCAATGCCCTGCGCCTGAAGTTTTTCCGGCCAGGTTTTATAAGAGAGAAAGTAGAACCAGTAACATCAGAACCAATTCATGTTGAGGAGGAAACAGCAATGAAAAAGACCATCGCAATTGAAGGAATGATGTGTGAGCACTGTGTAAAACATGTGACCGACGCATTAAACAAGCTTGACGGCGTAGAGGCAGAGGTAAGCCTTGATGACAAGAATGCCTGTGTCGAACTGAAAACAGACATCAGCGACGAGGAACTAAAACAGGCCGTGGAAGATGCGGGATACCAGGTGACAGGCATCCAGTAGGGAGGTAGTATGCAGGCAGACCAATCTCAGATCACAAGACTTTTAAAAACCGCCAGAGGCCAGATCGACGGCATCTTAAAAATGGTGGAGGAGGACCGTTACTGTATGGATATCTCCAATCAGCTCATGGCTACGGAAGCCATGATACGCAAAACCAACAAAGAGATTCTCAGGGCACATATGAAAGGCTGCATAGCCGATGCTCTGGCAGAAAACAACGGTGATGAAAAAGTCGATGAACTGATAGAACTCATTGATAAATTTGCCAAATAACTCACAGTTTATATGAAATAAGACGGTGCTTTACGAGCGCCGTCTTATTTTCGTTTCAGGATGTATTCCGTGCCGATGATATTCCGGCCAAACCGGATGCACTGTCTTGAAAATAATCACAATTCCTTTTCTAATTTGTGGATGATCCCATAGGCTTCTTCAGGTGTTTTCGCCTCATCCAGGTACTGGAACAAAGTGGGGCTGGACGCAATATTGATGATGGACAGGATCTTATCGTCATTCTCAGATGTATCTGAGGCTATAAACGTAAAGATATATTTCACCGGATCGTTTAGCTCGTTTCCAAAAAATACTGGATGTGACAGACGGATCAGGCTTGCGGCAAACGGAGTAGAATCTGAGTTGGAATTGGCATGTGCCAGAGCAATATGGGGCCAAAACACAAAATAGGGACCGTTAATATGAATATTCTTGATGATGGAATCAATATAGTTCTGGGTCATCAGACCATCCTGTATGAGCAGATTGCCGCTTAACTGGACAGCATCCTGCCATGTATCTGCGTCCAGATCCAACGCGATCAGATGAGGTGAAAAAATACTGGCAGGCCTGTGTGTCACGGCTTCCTGGTTTTCAGCCCGCTTGACCATCCGCTTATTCAGGATATTGTTTTCATCTTTCCGGGACGCATACATTTTTTCCTGAAGCCTTATGAGATCGGTGGACGGAAGCCCTGGAGATACAATCACCACCGGAATGGAGGTCTCGTCCAGTGGATAGAAGGAGACGATCAGATTGGGCGAAGGGTTACTATGTCTCATATAATTCTTGTATTCAAAGGATGTGATCGTCTGGACATCATCCACTTTACAATAGTATTTTAATTTGTTTGTGACATAGGAAGTGGCAGCGGCACCGGCATCGCAGATCAGCAGAATTTTAAATTCCTGCCGCTCTGTCAGGATCTTGGAGACAGCGGCGGCGATATGCATCACCAGAAAAGCGGTCTCATTTTCACTGTAGGTGCGGTGAAAGCTCTGTTCCAGAATATACAAGTTATTTTTAACGGACTTGCAGATGGCCGGATATTCGTCTTCCAGTTCCTTGTAAAAACTCTGATCAAAGGAAGTGTTGCGCTCCAGCAAAGAAAAAAAGCTTTTTATATGGGCTGACAGCTGATGATATAATTTGACATCGTTTGCAAGCTTTAGCTTCAGATCATGGGATACATTCACCAGAAATGTATGGATCACCGTGTTGGATGGAATGGTGCCGAGCGGTGTCTGAGGAAGGTTTGTAAGTGCCAGCCCGTCAATATAGGATGCCAGAAAATAGGATTCCTGCGGCGGGATTGTGATGGAATAAACCTTTTCCACCCGTGCGTACAGATCTTTGGATATGCAGACCGTATGGCGGTCAGAAGCACATGGGAAGGAAGTCAAAGGATTTCCCTGGCGGATTCGCTCGATGGTGACCACCAGGATCCAGAGCAGCTGGTAGAACTGATAACCCTCAATATTGATGTTATTTTCCTTCTGCCAGGTCAGGAGAATAGGAAATACCTGCATCTTGAATGCCTCCAGATCAAAATGTCTGGAGATCCATATGTCAATGCCTGAAAAAGAAGAGTTGTCTCCCACAATATTTAAAAACGTATGGAAACTGTTGATGAGATAATCTCTCCTGAAGACTTCAGTGACATCGATAGAATAGCCGCGGGATGTGGTGATAAACGGAATATCCTGGTTTTTAAGATCTCTGGAGACATGCTTTATGTCAGAAAGGCATGTCTTTTTGCTGACGTCCAGAGACCGTATGATGTCGGCGGTGGAGACTAGATTCTGTCTGCAGAGCAGCAGCTTGATGACAGTACATCGCTCCTCTGATGAAAAATGGTATTCATACAGGGGGCGGGAATAATACCTTTTTCTGATGAGTCCCAGCTCATTGATGGAACTGTCCAGCAGAAGTGAATTGTCGGGAAGGATCCGGATCTTATGGAATCCGTTTTCAGTTAAAAAGTCATTGATCTCTGTAATATAATTGTTGATCGAACGTTTTCCCACATGCAGGATCTCTGTTAATTCTGTATATGTATATTTCTTCTTTTCAGAAGATGTAAATAAAGTTATAAGCTGATATTGTTTTTGATTCATAGCAATCTCCTGATTATTTATCCTTTGCGGTGTGTATAAAATTCGGTTGAACATAAGTAGATTTTAATAAAAAAAATAGAAAAAGGCAAGAAAAAGTGTTCAATATGACGGAAACAAATGTTACCGGAAAAGCTTCGGGGCCGATTGTACGCCAAAAAGTACATTGCTATAATTGCGGTAGAAAGATGGAAATAGCATTAAAAACTTTTACCCCCTACGGGGTAGCCAAAGTATGAAAGGAGAACATCTGACTGCCATGACAAAAGAACAATTATTAGAATTCTACCGGAAAATGATCCGGATCCGTGAATTTGAAAATGAGGCCATTGAGTTAGCAAAAATGAATCTCACACGTGCCGCCGTACACACTTACAACGGTGAGGAGGCAATTGCTGTAGGCGTATGCGCCCATTTGACGGATCATGACTACATCACCTCAACCCACAGAGGACACGGACATTGTATCGCAAAAGGCGCCGATATGAAGCTCATGTTTGCCGAACTGATGGCAAGAGAATCCGGTTACTGTAAAGGTAAGGGAGGTTCCATGCATATTGCGGATATGTCCATCGGTATGCTGGGGGCCAACGGAATCGTCGGAGGAGGGCTTCCCATCGCAGTTGGTGCAGCTTTTGCTCTTAAATATAACGAAAGTGAGGACATTGCTGTATGTTTCTTCGGCGACGGTGCTTCCAACGAGGGGTCCTTTCATGAGTCATTAAATCTTGCTTCTGTCATGAAACTCCCAGTGATCTTTGTATGTGAAAATAACCAGTGGGCCATCTCAACTAGTCAGAAAAAGTCCTGCAATATTGAGAATATCAGCGACAGAGCCGCGGGATACGGAATAGAAGGAGTTACCGTAGACGGAAATAATATCGAGTCCGTGTACGAGGAATTCGGAAAGGCGGCCCAAAAGGTCAGGAGCAAAAGCGGACCAATCCTGATGGAGATGAAGACCTACCGCATTGCCGGACATTATTACGGGGACAACGAAAATTACAGGGACAGAGAAGAGGTCCAAAAATGGAAGGAAAGGTGTCCGATCAAACATGCGGAAAAGCTTCTTTATGAGACCTATGGCATGAAGGAAGAGGAGCTGGATAAGATCCAGAAGGAAGAACTTCAGATGGTTCTCTCTGCCAGCGAAAGTGCAAAAAAGGAGAAAGAACCTTCCCCTGGGGACCTTAAAAATGATCTTTACGACACTTCATTTGCAGATATCCAGTGGAACATGTTTGTGAAATAAGGAAAGGAAGAAGACAATATGAGAAAGATTTCTATGCGGCAAGCAATCAATGAAGCGCTTCATACAGCGTTTAACAGCGATCCGAAGGTGTTTTCCATCGGAGAAGATATTGCAGTTTACGGCGGTCAGCTGCGCTGCTCCTATGACCTGATCGAGAACTTCGGGGAGAAACGGATTATGGATACGCCGATCTCTGAAACTGCTATCGTCGGAACCGCCATCGGCTCCTCCATGCTCGGTCTGCGCCCAGTAGTAGAGATTTCCTACATAGATTTTATCGGAACCTGCTTTGACCAGATCATGAACCAGGCAGCAAAACTGAGATACATGTACGGCGGTCGGGTCAGCCTTCCGCTAGTCATCCGCACGCAGGGCGGGGCGGGACTTGGAAACGGAGCTCAGCACTCTCAGTCTCTGGAGTCTATTTTGGCACACATTCCAGGGATACGTGTGGTGGTCCCGTCCAATGCCTATGATGCTAAAGGCCTGCTCCTGCACGCGATCCGCGATAATAATCCGGTGGTTTTCATTGAACATAAAGGCCTGTACAAGAAGAAATGTGAAGTGCCGGAAGAACCGTATGAGTGTGATTACTGCTGCGACATTAAACGGGAGGGAACCGATATCACCATCGTTGCATACTCTTCCATGGTAGATCAGAGCCTTAAGGCGGCACAGGAGTTAGAAAAAGAAGGAATACAGGCGGAAGTAGTGGATGTCCGTTCATTGGAGCCGTTTGACGCCGAAACGATCCTTGCCTCTGTGAAAAAGACAGGACATGTTGTCGTAGCCCATGAGGCCTGTGTCAAAGGCGGTTTCGGAGCAGAGATCGCTGCGGTGATCCAGGAAAAAGCTTTTGATCAACTAAAAACCCCTGTCAAAAGAGTAGGCGCTCCTAATGTTCCGGTTCCGTTTGCGCCGGTGCTGGAAAAGGCGTATCTTCCTGATGCCCAGGATATTTTAGAAGCAGCCCGCTCTTGTCTGTAAAAGAAAGGAGAACTATGGATATCTTAGACTTGATCGTAATCGGAGGAGGACCTGCCGGGTACCTGGCAGCCCAGAGAGCTGCTGAGGGCGGTATGAAAGTAATGCTGTTTGAGAAGAAAAGACTTGGCGGCGTGTGTCTAAACGAGGGATGCATCCCCACAAAAACTCTGCTGAATTCCGCCAAAATATTTGATCACGCAAAAAATGGACAGGCCTATGGGGTGAAGGTTTCGGACGCCGTCTTTGACTCGAGAGCTGCGCTTGCCAGAAAGAACAAGGTCATTCAGATGCTGGTTTCCGGCGTTGGAATGACCATGAAGAAAAACAAAGTGACAGTTATCTACGAGAAAGCCAAACTGAAAGAAAAAACCAGCGAAGGATTTCTGGTAGAAGCCGGCGGGGAAGTTTACACAGCGAAACATGTACTGGCTGCGGCGGGTTCTGACACCCTGATCCCCCCAATTCCAGGAGTAAAGGAAGCTCTCATGGACGGACTGGCGGCAACCAGCAGGGAGATGCTGGAATTGGAAGAAATGCCGGAACACCTGGTTGTCATCGGAGCAGGCGTGATCGGATTGGAAATGGCGGCTTACTATTGTACCGCCGGTGTAAAAGTCACTGTGATCGAAATGCTTGATAAGATCGCGGGAACGATGGATTTCAAAGTTTCCAAGATGCTTCAAAAGGAACTTCAGAAGAAGGGCGTATCCTTCTTACTTGGACATAAGGTGACAGAAGTAAACAGCTATGGTCTTGTATGCGAAAAAGACGGGGAGACAAAGCAGATCACAGCGGACAAAATCCTGCTCTCCATAGGCAGAAGGCCTTCCATTGAAGACTGTGGACTCCAAAACGTCGGTGTTGTGGTTGAACATGGAAAAGTAGTAACTGACGAAAACTTATGCACCTCCGTGGAAGGTATCTATGCGGCGGGTGATATCAATGGAAAAGTCATGCTGGCCCACACAGCATACCGGGAGAGTGAGGCAGCAGTCAATCATATGCTCGGCATAGACGATGAGATGAATTATCAGGCGATCCCGTCTGTCATCTATACCTTTCCGGAATTTGCCGGTGTGGGAGAGACCGAGGAGTCAGCGAAAGAAAAAGGATTGAAAGTAAAGACTGCAGAGCTCCCAATGGCATATTCCGGCCGTTTTGTAGCTGAAAACGCAGGTGGAAACGGAGTCTGCAAGCTGATCATGGATGAGAAAACAAGATGTCTTGTAGGGGCCCATCTTCTTGGAACCTACGCCTCTGAGATCATTTGGGGCGCAGCGGCTCTGATCGAACAGAAGGTGCCAGTGGAAGAGATCAAAAAAATTGTTTTCCCGCATCCGTCGGTGAGCGAGATCATCAGAGAAACAACATTTCAATTATAAACCAAGAAACGAAAGGAGAAGCAGCATGAGAAAAGAAGTGATAATGCCTAAGATCGGATTGGATATGGAGGAAGGTACGATTTTAGAGTGGAAAAAGAAAGAAGGAGACAAGATTTCCAAGGGAGAGGTCCTCTTGGAGATCGAGACAGACAAGGCTGTCACAGAGGTAGAGTCAGCTTTGGACGGTACGTTGGCCGAGATCGTGGCTGACGAAGGCGATACCGTTGAGATCACAAATACGATCGCATGGGTGGAAGTCGATGACTGAAAAAAAACTTTCGCCTTTAGCCAAAAGTATGGGGAAGCAGATGATAAAAAGCTGGGAAGCTCCACAATTTACACATTTTTCAGTCGTAAACTGTGAGCAGATGGCCGCTTACAGAAAGAGTCTGCCTTTTAAGGTCTCATACACAACCATTTTGATCAAAGCCGTGGCAGATACCATCGCCGAGTATCCTGTCATGAACGCTTCCTGGGATGATGGAACAGTTATCATTCAAAATGAAACTATCAACATGGGTGTTGCCGTAGATACAAAACGCGGGCTGCTGGTTCCTGTCATAAGGGATGCCGATAAACTTCCCCTTGAGGAGATCCATCGATGCATGGAAGATATCAAAAACAGATCAGGCAAAGGGAATTTTACGATGAATGACCTAAGCGGCGGAACGTTTGTCGTGAGCAACCTGGGCATGTTCAACATCTCCGCATTTACAGCTATCGTCAATGCACCCAATTCCGCCATTATCTCCGTGGGAAAGATGGAAGAAGTCCCTCTTGTAAAGGACGGTGAGATCGTCATAGGAAAAACCATGACCATCGCGCTGAACATGGACCACCGTGTGATCGACGGGGCGACGGGAGCTAAATTTCTGACAGCCCTGGTGGAGCGATTGGAAACTTTAAATGAATAAGGAAAGGAAGATGTGTCTATGAAAGCTGCTGTATTATATGGAGCAAACGATCTACGTTATGAAACGGTTACGACTCCTGTGTGTCCGGAAAAGGGAATTTTGCTAAAGACCATAGCCTGCGGTATCTGCGGTTCTGATTTAAGGACCTATGGGGGAGGCTCCTCCAAAGCCCGGTATCCATCCATTTCCGGCCATGAGATCGCCGGAGAAGTGGTGGAGAGCGACAATGAAAAGTTTCCAAAAGGTTCAAAATTATCTGTGGCGCCTGTGATCGCATGCGGACACTGCTGGTACTGTAAAAACGGCATCCAGAACCAGTGTGACAATATGAAAATGATCGGAACTGCGGAAGGAATCCCAGGAGGATTTGCCGAGTATGTGTCATTTTCTGCGGATATGCTGGAAAACGGATGCTTTAACATCATCCCGGACCATGTGGATTCTATCGATACGGTGATCGCGGAGACCGCATCTTCTGTACTGAATGCACAGATCAATACAAATATCGTCATGGAAGATCTTGTGGTCGTCATCGGAGCTGGTACTATCGGCTGCCTCCACAGTGAGATTGCCTCAATTCGGGGAACGAAGGAAGTGATCATCGCTGAGATGAATCCGGAAAAGGCTGATCTTGCCAGAAAACAAGGCTTTAAAAATGTTCTCACCATGGGCAGCGGTGATCCCGAATTAAAGAAACTCATCATGGAAAAAACCAACGGACGGGGTGCGGATACGGTCATCTGTGCGTGCCCGGTGGGACAGGCGCAGGCAGATGCCATCGGACTTGTGAGAAAAAGAGGAAAGGTGATTTTCTTCGGAGGGATTTCCGCAAGCAGCGCCGCTGTCATTGACACCAACGCCATTCACTATAAAGAAATCACGGTTTATGGAGCGTCAGCGTATTCTCCCGAAGTCAACCGGCGCGCGTTGGATCTTGTACTGAGCGGCCAGCTTGACGCTTCAAAGTTTATCACCCACCGTTATGAATTGAAAGATTTGGCACAGGGATATGAGGATATGCGCCAGGGAAAGATGATCAAGGGTATCGTAGTCTTTTAAACAGAAAAATACAAAAAATGAGGTGAACAGTATGGAAAATAAAACAATTTTAGTATTGTGCGGAGCAGGATTTGCAACTTCAACGGTAGGTGCCAAAATGTGTGAGGATGTATGTAAAGAGCTGGGGATCAAAGGCAACGTCCAGAAAAGGCCTGCAACCCAGGGAAAGACAGCCATCAAACAGTTGGAGCCAGATGCCATTCTCTTGATGGCAAAGATCACATTGGATTTTGGAGATATTCCGGTGGTAAACGGAATCCCGCTGATCACAGGCAGGGGAAAAGACGAAGTGAGAAAGAATCTGAAAGAGGTACTGTCCAAATAAACGGCAGACACCAGGACTGACCGAAATGAAACATCAGGAGGTGATGAAAATCAAAAACATAACAACAGTACCTCAAATCCTAGGGTACCAAATATCAGGAACAAGCAGAGATGACGTTCTTCAGGAAATGGCAGATTACCTGGCATCAAAAGGCATGGTCAAATCAACTTACGGCCAGGCTGTCATTGACCGGGAAAACATATATCCCACCGGCATCTGCACAGAACCGATCGCGGTTGCCATTCCGCACTGTGAACGTGACGGTGTTATAAAAACTGCCATTTTAGTAGGCCAGACAAAAGGCAGCGGGATCACATTTCAGCGCATTGATGACACGGAACTCATGGTGGATGCCAAGGTTGTCTTTATGCTGGCAGTGGACACAAATCAAGGCCAATTGGAGGTGATATCAAAACTTATGGATGTGATACAGGATGAAAAAGTGATTGAAGCAATCGCAAATGCCGACACATGTGAAAAGATAAGAGAAATCATGACAGATGCGTTTGTCATGAGATAATCACAGAATTGAAAGGAGATTTATATGGAAGCTTTTTTTAATGGATTGTCCTCCGCTTTGTCCAGCTTGGGATCCAACGGTATTCTGCCGATCGGGCTGTTTGTCCTTGCCCTGGTTTTTCGGATGAAAATCGGGGAAGCCCTCCGCGCAGCACTTACAGGCGCCGTGGGTATGGTCGGAATGAACTTGACAACCGACATGCTGGTGGCACAAATGACACCGGCGACCCAGTCTATGGTGGAACGTCTTGGCTGGAAACTGGATATCGTAGACACCGGATGGTCGCTGATTTCCTACGCATGGGGGTCTCCTGTTTCAGGAATTCTCATCCTTCTGGGAATCGGGCTTAACTTATTACTTCTGGTAACAAACTTCACAAAAACACTTATGATCGACTTTTGGAATTACTGGAGTTTCCTTGCATGCGGCGCTTTAATTTACGGTGCCACGGAAAGTGTTCTGTGGTCCGTAGCAGCCACAGGAATCTATATGATCATCACCTGGAAATGGTCTGACCATGTTGCCCCTATTTACCAGGAGGCAAGCGGTATGGATGCCGTTACCTGGCCTACAGGCGCGATTATCGCACCGGCTATGATCGGTTTTCCTGTGATCAAGTTATGCCAGAAGATCCCTGTAATCAAGGATATCAAAGCTGATCCGGAACACCTCCAGAACAAACTAGGTGTGTTCGGCGAAACCATGGTGGTCGGCTTTTTCATCGGTATTATCATCGGTATCTTAGCAGCTTTTGATGTGATCAAATGCTTCCTTTTGGGTGTCAACATGGGCGCAGTCATGGTACTGCTCCCGAGAATGATCGCCATTATGATGGAAGGTCTCCTTCCCATCGCCAATGCGGCTCAGGAATTCTGTGAAAAGCATCTGCACGGCAAAAAAATCTGGATCGGTATTGACGCTTCAACCCTCATGGGGAATCCATGTAACATGACAAGTATCATGATCATGACACCGGTTGTAACCGTCATGTCCATCATCCCTGGAAACCGTATGCTTGCTGTAGCCAGCCTTGTGGCGGTTCCATGGTTCATTATTCCACTGGCTTATTATGCAAAAGATAACATCCTGCATACTTGTATCGCGGCATTTGTGGTATTCAGTGTGTACTTCCTGTGCGCCACAGCTTTGGCCGGAGCCCACACGAACATTGCCCATATCTGCGGTTCACTGGCCAACGGAAACACACTGACAAGCTGTCTGTCTGAAGGCGGTAATCCAATCACCTGGATCATTTACAAGCTGTTACATATATTCGGACAGACTGTCGTATAACACGAAACATGTTCTTCCTCTGATCAGATGGAGACGGTGAAGACAAATTTACTGTCTCCATCTGACAATTTTAAGATAGGAGTTTTATCATGGTGAAGAGAAAAGTCGTTGTAACAAACGCATCGGGGCTTCATGCGAGACCGGCATCCACATTCGTAAAAGAAGCTAAAAAATATAAGTGCAGCCTGACGATCAAAACAAAGGGCAAGGAAAAAGACGGAAAGTCGATCATGGGCATATTAAGCTGTGCGATCTGCCAGAACACAGAGATCGAACTAGTCTGTGACGGCGAAGATGAAGAGGCGGCAGCGGATGCGCTGGCAGAACTCATAGAATCCGGGTTCGGCGAATAAAAGAGCAGGGCAGAAGGAAGGTGATCGTATGTACTATCTGATATTCCTGGTCATTGGCGGGGCAGTCTGGACGCTGGTTCTGAGAAACCGCCGGGAGAAAAGGAATCGTATGTACCGCAAATCTTAACAAACAGAAAGAATGGAGGAGTTTTACATGAAATTTGAAACAATGAGATTACCGGAAAGTGTCGATGAAGACTTTTTGATCGCAACTTACTATATGAACTCAGAAAAGGAGCCGGATATCTATGACTGGGTCAAACTTGTGGCGGCTGACCAGAGTGCAGGCACATGGACCCATGTAGAAGGAGAGACCCCGGAGGTCATCGAAAAGTACGGTGGAAAGGTCATAGGCATCTACCCCATGGCGGAAGAACATGCGTGTATCGCACGCATCGCTTTTCCTACTGCAAACTTTCCGGCTTATCTTCCGATGATCATGAGTACGGTAGCGGGAAATGTACTGGGACAGGACGGGATCCGTCTCACAGACATCGAGTTCCCGGAAAAAGTCTTAAGAGAGATTCCCGGACCTTTGATGGGAGTAGAAGGAATCCGTCAATTGATCGGAGTGCCTGAACGTCCTTTGGTAGGCGCTATCTTAAAGCCGTGCATCGGAGTGCCGCCAGAGATCAGCGCGAACGGAGCGCGGCAGGCTGCTGTCGGCGGGGCAGATGTGATCAAAGATGATGAGCTTCTTTCGTATCCGGAATATTCTCCAATGGAAAAACGCGTTGCAGCTGTCATGGAACAGCTCAAAGATGTTGGAAAAGATAAGAGCTGCCTTTATGCCGTCAACATCACCGGAGAAAATTTATTTGACCGGGCAAGGCGGGCGATCGATGCCGGAGCCAATGCCCTGATGATTAATTATCAGGCGATGGGCTGGGGCGCAGTGGAAGATTTTATCCGTGCGATGAAGCGGGAAAATCTGATCTATCCAATCTTTGGCCACTGTGCAGGCATGGGAGCTTATTACCGTTCCAAGACCAACGGCATTTCAACAGCACTTTCCATGGGTAAGCTTGCCAGACTTGTTGGTATGGACATGCCTTTGGTATATCCGGATAGCGGAAGGTTCGGCCTTTCTACCAATGAATTTGTAGAAACTCATGCACAGTGCATTGCACCAATGAAGAATATCAAGAGAGCATTTATGACGGTGGCAGGAGGCGTACAGCCGGGCGCCATAGAATACTTGATGGATCTGCTTGGCAATGACTGTATCCTCATGGCCGGCGGCGGTATTTACGGACATCCTATGGGAGCAGAAGCAGGGGCGAAAGCGATCCTGTCTGCCATCAATGCCAAGATGGAAGGAAAAACGATCTTTCAGGCGGCCGAGGAATGTGAAGAGCTAAAAGCAGCCATCGATGTCTGGGGAACAAAAGGCCATTGAAAACCTGCCAGATCCATTTGATCGGAAATGCGGGTGTTCTGGTCTGTGTTGGTAAAACCTCTGTGCTGATTGACGGTCTGTACAGTCCCAGGGGAGAGGGGTTTCATACCAGCCCGATCCCCAAAGATGTGTTTGCAGATCTCTGCCGTCCAGAGGGCCGGCTGCCCAGTCCGGATTATCTGATCTTTTCCCATCATCATTTCGACCATCTTTCAGAGAATCTGCTGGGTTCCTATCTGGATGCCAGGCAGCCCGGATGTGTGTTTCTGCCCGGCGGAGAGGCTTCCGGGGAAGGGCACCTGGTCCGCAGCCTGGGACAGAGAGGCATCAGCCATGAGGTTGTCACAGGAGAGAGAAGAACTTATCAGCCGGAAAAGGATCTTGAGGTTTCTTTTTACAGAACCAGGCATTTAGGCCGTCAGTTCGGCAGGGTTCTCCACTACTGCATTCTGATCACACTTTGTTCCTGCCGTCTGCTGTTTACTGCAGATGTGGATTTTTTTACGGAATCACTTCATCAGTTTCAAGGACTTCCCCTGCATGCTGTGTTTGTAAATCCTTTGTTTTACCATAATAAAACAGGTCAGCAGATCCTACATGATACTCTGAAGGCAAGAAATACTTTTATTTATCATGTACCTTTTCAAGAAGATGACATCTATCATATGCAGCATATGGTAAAGACGGATATCCGCAGATACCAAAATACATCGCCTGCCATACTGCTTGGCAGGCCGAAACAAAACCACGGTCTCGCCATCCAGGAAGGAGAACAAAACTATGATGTATTATATTGAAAGTAAAAGCAGCGATCCCTGCTTTAACTTGGCACTGGAGCAGTATGTATTTGATTCTCTAAGCCGCTCCCACAGTTATTTTATGTTGTGGCAGAACGACAATGCCATCATTGTGGGAAAACACCAGAACACCGTTGCCGAGATCAATGGGGGTTATGTGAGGGAACACGAGATCCGAGTGGTGCGGCGTCTTTCTGGGGGAGGTGCGGTTTACCACGATATGGGGAATATTAATTTTACCTTCATCGTGGATAAAGAAAGCGGTCTGTTTGACTTTTCAAAGTTTTGTATGCCTTTGGTCCGCGCCCTGAAAAGCATCGGGGTGGAGGCAGAAGTCAACGGCCGCAATGATATGACCATTGACAGCAGGAAATTCTCAGGGAATTCCCAATATTCCAAAGAGGGGCGGACCATGCATCACGGGACTGTCATGTACGACAGTGATTTAAATACGTTGGAAAAGGCATTGAATGTCTCCAGCGATAAAATAAAATCAAAAGGATGCAGGTCCGTAAGGAGCAGAGTGACAAACGTACGCCCCTATGTCAAAAATGATATGGAAACAGAACAGTTTTTTAAGATTCTCAGGGATTATATGTTCAGGGAAAACCAACTGGTTCTCTATGAACTGACACAGAAGGATCTTGAGGCTGTGGAACGCCTCAAGAAGGAACGTTACGGCACATGGCATTGGAATTATGGATTTTCCCCTAAATATGCAGTGGAAAAAAAGCGCCGCATAGAAGGCTGCGGCAGTATAGAGGTTCATATGAATGTAGAACACGGGGTCATCACCGATATGGTTTTTTTCGGCGATTATTTCTCTGACACTGACAGTTCCTCTCTGTCAGAGCTGTTAAAAGGCTGCCGGCTCTGCCGGCCGGATCTCTCCGAGAGATTAAAAACTGTTCAGGCGGGCCGTTATTTTCATAATCTGACCAATGAACAACTGCTGGATATACTGCTGCAATGAAAAGCACGTAAGGATTTTACGTTCGTCATAGCTTTTTGAAACAGGAATTTAGTTGAACTATAACGGTAAGAAAAACAAGCCCTTGAAAGTCAGTTTACTGTACTTTCAAGGGCTTGTTTTTTAGTTGTGGAAATGTCCAGCTTTGTTCCGCTTTATAAAATAAGATACAGCTACAAGCATACCGAGCACAGAGCTGATCAAGAAAAATCCATTGCTGGATATAGATTCTGTGATCAGAAAAAAGCTGTCCTTACTAAAAAATATCAAGTATGCCTGATTTGCAAAGACTCCCAGACTGCCAATCCCCACGGCTGCTGCCAACGCGGTCCAAACTGGATCCTTCAGGTTAAAAGCATTTTTAAAGATCATCTCTAGAATGACCACAGTAAAAGCCACAATGATAATAAACGTATTATCCCATATCCCATCGATGAGGATATAACTCCTTGTCCTCAAATATGTATCTGCTATAAGCAGTAGAGACATCAAAAGAATGCCATGTAATAATGCGTTTCCTCGATCCCTGAGCTGTTTCTTCACGATTGCTTCTTGACTCATAAAAAAGCACCCCTTTCTCTTTTAAGATTCCAGTATAAGATATTTCGACAAAAAATACAAATCTATCTATTATAATTGAGATAAAAACCCCACATTTGCATTGAGAAGTTTTTCCTGCTATCATATTCAATTAGATATCGTAAAGAAAGGAAGTTTTTAGTGAAACGATGGATCGCTATATTGCTCTGCTTCACTGTTTCCCTGACGGTACTGTCAGGATGCAGGCCTGAAAAGGAATCAAAAAGCAGCAGCTCTAAAAAATTAAATGTCGTAACCACGATTTTTCCATACTATGACTTTATAAGACAGATTGGGAAAGATAAAGTCCATGTGAAGATGATCGTCTCTGCAGGCAAGGACAGCCATACCTTTGAGCCGACCCCCTCTGACCTGATCACTATACAGAAAGCGGATGTCTTTTTATACAACGGCGGCGCCATGGAATACTGGGTTCAAAAGGTACTCAAATCCCATAAAAACAGCCGTCAGATCACCTATGCCTTTATGAATTCCGTCCATCCGGTGGAAGAAGAAGTGACAGAGGGCATGAGTCTTCCAAAAGAAGAGGAGGGGGAGACAGAATATGACGAACATATTTGGACTTCCCCTGTCAATGCCCAGATCATTGTCAAAAAAATCTGTGCTGTTTTATCAGAAAAGGATCCGGACAATGCCGGCTTTTATGAGAAAAACACAAAGGCTTACTTAAAAAAGCTGAAAGCACTGGATCAGAATTTCCGTGATACAGTAAAGCACGGAAAACGAAACGTCATGGTTTTTGGTGATAAATTTCCAATGCGTTATTTTACGGATGAATACGGGCTCTCCTACAGAGCGGCATTTCCAGGGTGTAGTGAAGAATCTGAACCCAGTTCTAGGACACTGTCCTATTTGATCAAAATGGTTAAAAAAGAGAAGATTCCTGTGGTTTATCACATGGATTTTGGCAGCAGTAAGATTGCAGACGTAATCTGTGAGGCGTCAGGCGCAAAAGTTTTGACATTCTATTCCTGCCACACCGTGACGAAACAGCAGTTTGACCAGGGCATCACTTATCTGGACCTGATGAAAAAAAACGTAAAGAATCTGGAGAAAGGACTGAGAAAATGAGTTCAATCATAACATGCAGCCATGTGGATCTTGGTTATGACGGACATGTCATCGTCAAGGACCTGAATATGGACATAGAGCGCGGATCTTATATCTCCGTGATCGGACAGAACGGTTCCGGAAAAAGCACTTTTATCAAAACTTTACTCGGCCTGGTGCGCCCGGTTTCCGGAAAAATCCACAAAAACCTACCGGCAAACGGCATCGGGTATCTTCCTCAGCAGACGGAAATGCAGAGAAATTTTCCTGCCACTGCCATGGAAGTCGTCTTATCGGGTTTTCTGAGCCAAAAAAAGTACAGGCCTTTTTATACGAAGAAGGAGAGATTCACAGCTTTGGGACAGTTGAAAAAGCTGGGAATCCTGGATCTTTCAAAAACCTGTTACCGGGAGCTCTCCGGGGGCCAGCAGCAGAGGGTTCTTCTGGCCAGGGCATTGTGTGCTTCCGGCCATCTGCTAGTTTTAGATGAGCCGGTTACCGGGTTGGATCCGGCAGCCGCAAAAGAGCTCTACCGTTTATTAAAGAAATTAAACGAAGAAGATGGGATGGCAGTTTTAATGGTTTCCCACGATCTATCCAACGCATTAAAGGATGCGGATCATATTCTTCATATCGGACATGAAGACTATTTCTTCGGAACAAAAGAGAGTTACCGGGAATCCGAATATTATCAGAAGATCAGTGGAGGTGCTGTCCATGGAATTAATTAAGGAAATGCTCTCCTATCCGTTTATTATAAGGGCTTTTATCGTAGGTATTTTGATTTCACTGTGTGCTGCGCTCCTGGGGGTCAGCCTTGTGCTGAAGAAATTTTCTATGATCGGAGACGGGCTGTCCCATGTATCCTTCGGGGCTCTCTCCATCGCTGTGGCTCTGGGTATCGCTCCGCTGAAGCTATCTATACCGGTCGTTGTCATTGCGGCCTTTTTTCTGTTAAAGATCACGGAAAACGACCGGATCAGCAGTGACGCGGCTATCGCCGTCATGTCCGCGTCAGCGCTGGCAGCCGGAGTACTGGTGACCTCCTTTACTTCCGGTATGAATATGGATGTATATAGCTATATGTTCGGCAGTATTCTGGCTATGAGCAGGGAGGATGTCAGGTTCAGTGTCATCCTTTCCGCAGCGGTCCTGATCCTGTTTTTCTTCTGCTACCATAAGATCTTTGCGGTGACCTTTGATGAAAGCTTTGCAAGGGCATCGGGAGTGGATGTGTCCTTTTATAATTCCCTGCTGGCCATCCTGACCGCTGTGACCATTGTCATCGGTATGAGGATGATGGGGGCAATGCTGATCTCAAGTCTGGTCATTTTTCCGGCGCTGACAGCAATGCAGCTTTTTAAGAGCTTTCGGGGAGTAGTCATCTGCTCAGGATGTTTGTCTGTTGTCTGCTTCTGTGTGGGTCTGTCCGCATCCTATTTATGTTCGGCGCCGGCAGGGGCCAGTATCGTTATTGCCAACTTATGCGGATTTCTTGTTTTCCGTTTTCTGAGAATGGTTTTCGGTAGGAATGTTTGATTTCCAAAACATTCTGTGATAAAATAATTCCATTATCGACAAGTTAGGAGAAATATATGAACAATAAGAGAAATATGATGTTAACAATTATGAGTGTTATCCTGCTGATTGCCGGGATACTAAACATTGTTTCTAATGTCACATTGCTGACAAGTGGTAAGTTGATGCAGATGGCCATGGAGCAGGTGAAGCTGAGCGGCGTAATCTTGAGTGTATATCTTGTCATCTGTATCATCTTTGGGGCACTTGAAATAGTGTGCTGTATTTACGGCTTAAAAGCAGCAAAACATTTTGAATTTGGGGAAACCTGTTTTAATCTTGCGATTGGGTTGTTAGCTGCCGCTATCATCATATTTATTTTTAACTTATTTGCAAACGGTTTTACTGTTTCCAGTCTGGGTGGATTTGTATTCCCGTTGCTGTATCTTTTTTCAATTAAATTCTGCAAATAATTTTATAGGTATTCATATAAAACAGATGATCTTTTTTGATTGTCTGTTTTGTTCATTACAGCTGAATTGTTTTTCGATTACACAAGAAGGAGATCATGATGTACATTGCAGATTTACATATCCACTCCAGATATTCTAGAGCCACCAGCAAAGATTGCGACCCGGAACATCTGGAGCTCTGGGCCAGAAGAAAAGGCATCGATATTGTGGGCACCGGTGATTTTACCCATCCGGCCTGGAGGGAAGAATTAGCTGAAAAACTGGAGCCTGCGGAGGAAGGCCTCTATGTCCTGAAGGAAGAATTCAGGATACGGGACGGAATCGCTTCGGATGGAAAAAGGCCGCGTTTTGTAATCACAGGAGAGATTAGTTCCATCTATAAAAAGAATGAGAAGACGAGAAAGATCCATAACCTAATCCTGCTGCCGGGACTGGATGCCGCATCCAAGGTTTCCGCCAAGCTTGAGACCATCGGCAATATCCACTCAGACGGCAGGCCGATCTTAGGGCTGGACAGTAGAGACCTGCTGGAAATCCTGCTGGATATATCCCCCGATTCTGTGCTGGTGCCCGCCCACATATGGACACCCCACTTTTCCCTCTTCGGCGCTTTTTCAGGCTTTGACACTATAGAGGAATGCTTTGAAGATCTGACTGGGCATATCCATGCACTGGAAACCGGTTTATCCTCTGATCCTCCTATGAACTGGAGACTGTCGGCGCTGGATTCTTTCCAGCTGATCTCTAACTCCGATGCCCACTCTCCCGGTAAGCTCGGCAGGGAGGCCAATCTGATGGACATTGACCTTTCCTATCCTTCTCTGACAGAAGCGATCCAGACGGGAAAAGGCCTTTACGGAACCATTGAGTTCTTCCCGGAGGAAGGCAAATATCATTTTGACGGCCACAGGAAATGTAATCTGGTTTTGACTCCTGCTGAGACAGAAGAATACGGCGGTATCTGCCCAGTCTGCGGAAAGAAAATAACCATCGGAGTCCAGCATAGGGTGGAACAGCTGGCCGACCGGGGTGAAGGATACATGAGAGCGGATGCAAAACCCTTTGAGAGCCTGGTCCCTCTCCCTGAGGTCATCGGTGCATCCACAGGCATGTCCGCCGCAGGAAAAAAGGTCAATGCCCAGTTTGAGAAGATGCTTGCGGAACTAGGACCGGAATTTCATATTTTGCGGGAAGTGCCTTTGGAAGACATCCGCCACAGCGCCGGCGCCTGTGTGGAAGAAGGTATCCGCCGCTTAAGAAAAAAGGAAGTACGCCGGGAACCTGGATTTGACGGTGAATACGGAAAGATCCATCTCATAGAAAAAGATGAAATCGACGCCATCAACGGGCAGATGACCTTCTTTGACGCGCTGGGAATCGCAGCTACGGCAGAACCGAAAAAGCAGAAAAAGAAGCCCGTAAAAAAAGAGAAAAAGAAACCGGCCGAAAAGCCATCAGCATTGTCAAAAAAGGACTCCGGCGTCAATGAAGAACAGCAGGAGGCTGTTGTCACCGAACACCGAGCAGTGGCTGTGATCGCAGGCCCCGGGACTGGCAAGACAAAAACACTCATAGACAAGATCGCTTATCTTGTGAAGGAACGCGGAGTATCCCCGGCTCAGATCACAGCTGTTACATTTACGAACCAGGCAGCGTCGGAGATGAGGGAACGTCTGGACAATAGACTTGGGAAAGAAGTACATACGCAGGATATGACCATAGGGACCTTCCACTCTATCTGTCTTAATCTGCTCAGGCAGAGGGGAGAAGAGATCGTATTGGCCGACTCCGCGGAGCTTTTGGAGGCGGCAGAGGAGACATTGACCCGTCTTAAGTCAGATAAAAAGCCAAAGAACTTCTTAAAACAGATCTCCAGCTATAAAAACAACATAAAAGGACAGGATTCTGCCACAACAGAAGAGGCAGACTGCTATCAGGAAGTCATGGATGAACTGGGGCTTACGGATTTTGACGACCTGCTCCTTAAGGTGCTGTCACAGAGTGATGCGGCACCAGAACAGACCGGTCAATTTTCTTATCTCCTTGTAGATGAAATGCAGGATATGAATGATATCCAGTTTCGTCTGGTCCTCTCTTGGTCCCGCCGTGGAAAAGAGCTGTTTGTCATCGGAGATCCAGACCAGTCTATCTATGGTTTCCGTGGATCGGACGCCCGGTGCTTTGACAGGCTTAAGGAAGAAATGCCGGATCTTAAAACCATTTATTTAAAGAAGAATTATCGCTCCACGCCGGAGATCATCGGGTCCGCCCTCTCCGTCATCAGTGAAAATCCCGGGGAGGAACGCCGTCTTCTGGCAGTCAGGAACAGCAAAAGCCCAGTGCGTGTGGTCACTGTCCAGAACGACTGGTCCGAGGCCATCTTTATCGCCAAAGAGATCAACCGCCTCACCGGAGGGATGGATATGATGGATGCCCAGAACTATGCGGCCAAGACAGAACGGCCCAGGGGATTTGGAGAAATCGCTGTTTTGTACCGCACCCACCATCAGGCCAGGGCTATCGAAAAATGTCTAAGACAGGAGAGCATTCCATGTGTCATCACCGGACAGGACAGCTTTCTTGAGGAAGAGCAGGTAAAGGGAACAACCTCCTTTTTCCGGTATCTTTTGAATGAAAAAGATTCAAAGGCGCTCTCCATTGCCCTGAAAGCTTTTCCTGACTGCGGGGAGCTGGCAGAAGAATTCAAACTGCTGATGGAAACGGAACGGCCGGACAGGATCTTGAACCTGTGGATGGAAAAAAACAGCCTCACAGAGGACGAGTTCCTGTTGAGCCTTAGTAAAATGACCCTGTTTCACGATGATATGGCTGCCTTTCTGTCCAACCTTTTACTCGGAACAGAAGGAGATCTAAAACGGAGCGGCGAGAGAGAATATACTTCGGATGCGGTCACCTTAATGACGCTTCACGGCTCCAAGGGCCTGGAATTCCCGGTGGTCTTTATAGCCGGTGTGAAGCAGGGCAGCATCCCTTTGGAATCTCCTGTGCACCCGGCGGATAAAGAGGAGGAACGCCGTTTGTTCTTTGTGGGCATGACCAGGGCAAAGGAGGACCTGATCCTTATGACACGGAAAGAAAGCTCTGAATTTCTTTCGGCCCTGCCCAAAAAATATAGAAACGATGAGTCCGCAGGGAAAAAGCAGCCAGAGGCAGAGCAGCTCTCACTGTTTGATATTTAAACATCAGGCTTTACGAAAAACTCTTTTATAAAAAAAGCAGAAGATGAAGAGAAAACGGTCTCAAATAAGATTTTCCATGCAAACCCTTGTATTTTGAAAACCGAAGTGCTATAATAACTAATAACATATAGGATGAACTTAAGGAGTGGACGAAAGTCCACTCTTATTGTTTGCGCGGAAAAGGAGGCAGGATCAACTTGGCAGGAAGAGTAGAAATAGAACAGAAAACAGAAGCACTGGTTGCGCCGATCATTGATGAAAACCACTTCGAACTTGTGGATGTGGAATACGTAAAAGAGGGTGCCAACTGGTATCTGCGTGTTTACGCAGACAAAGAAGGCGGAATCAGTATCGATGACTGTGTGCTGATCAGCCGGGCACTGGAAGCCAAATTGGATGCTGATGATTTTATCGAAGACGCATACATTTTGGAAGTCAGTTCACCGGGACTTGGAAGAACGTTAAAAAAAGAAAAACACTTCCAGCGAAGCATAGGACAGTCGGTGGATATCAAACTATATAAAGCCATTGATAAGCAAAAGGAATTCACCGGCATTTTAAAAGAGTATTCAAAGGAAAAGATCATACTTTCCATCGATGGCGCTGATCAGGAATTTGAAACAAAAAGTGTGGCATCAGCCCGTTTATCATTAGATTTTTAAGGAGGACAACAGAAAAAATGAGTGAATTAATTGATGCATTAAACCAGTTAGAAAAAGAGAAACATATTGATAAAGACGTCATTATGGAAGCGATTGAAAACTCTCTGGTTGCTGCATGCAAAAGGGACTTTGGAAATGCGGACAATGTGGTCGTAAACATGAACCGTGAGACCGGAGACATTGTGGTATATGCTGAAAAAGAAGTCGTGGAGACTGCGGACGGGGAGGAATTTGACCCGGCACTACAGATCAGCCTTGCCAAAGCAAAAGCCATGGATCCTAAGTATGAGCTGGGAGACATTGTCCGTGTGGAGATCACCCCGAAGGATTTCGGAAGGATCGCGGCGATGCATGCCAGAAGTGTTATCGTGCAGAAGATCAAAGAAGAGGAGAGAAGAGTGGTCTTTGACCATTTCTACTGCAAAGAAAAAGATATTGTCACCGGCGTGGTACAGCGCTATGTGGGTGAAAATGTCAGCGTCAGCTTAGATGACAAGACAGACGCTCTCCTGATGAAGTCTGAACAGATCAGAGGAGAAGTGTTCCAGCCTACAGAAAGGATCAAACTTTATATTGTGGAGGTCAAGGACACAAACCGCGGACCGAGGATTTTAGTCTCCCGCACACATCCGGATCTGGTAAAACGCCTTTTTGAAAAAGAAGTGGCGGAGATCCAGGACGGCATCGTGGAGATCAAGAACATTGTCCGTGAGGCAGGTTCCAGGACAAAACTTGCAGTCTGGTCCAACGAACCCAACGTAGACCCTGTAGGTGCCTGTGTCGGCATGAATGGTGCCAGAGTCAATGCGATCGTCAACGACTTAAAGGGAGAAAAGATCGACATCATCAACTGGAATGAAGATCCTTGTGTCTACATTGAAAATGCGTTAAGCCCGTCAAAGGTTGTGTCTGTATCCGTGGATGTAGAAGAAAAAAGCGCCCAGGTAGTAGTTCCTGATTACCAGTTATCTCTGGCCATCGGAAAAGAAGGGCAGAACGCAAGGCTTGCGGCAAGACTGACAGGATATAAGATCGATATCAAGAGTGAGTCCCAGGCTGAGGAGGAGGAAGAACTCCGCCAGATGAATCCGGATATGGAAGAAGATCAGGATATGGAATGGACAGAAGAATTTACTGAGGAGGAAGCGACAGAGGAGGCAATGGCCTACGATGATGAGAATGCCGTGGAAGAAGAACTTCTCACTGAAGAATCTGAATCGTTGGATGAATAAAAATAGGATGTGATCGTATGAACAAAAAGATGCCCATGAGAAAGTGCATTGGATGCCAGGAATCAAAAGCAAAGAAGGATCTTGTAAGAGTGGTAAAGCCGAAAGAAGGAGATATTTTTATCGACCCCACAGGCAAATCCAACGGGCGAGGAGCCTATATCTGCCGGTCACTTGACTGTCTGAAAAAGGCCAGAAAGTCCAGGGGGCTTGACCGCTCATTTAAGACATCGATCTCCGAGGAAGTCTATGACGCACTGGAAAAGGAGATGATAGATCTTGAATCATAAAGTCTTGTCTCTGCTCGGGCTTGCGGCCAGGTCAAGAAATCTGGTCAGCGGCGAATTTGCAGTGGAAAAGTCTGTGAAGTCCGGCCATGCATGCCTGGTCCTTGCGGCCAATGATGCTTCCGGCAATACGAAAAAAATGTATCAGAATATGTGCGAATATTATCATGTGCCGCTGTATTTTTTCAGCGATAGAAGCGAACTGGGCCACGCCATCGGAAAAGAATTCCGGGCGGCGGTAGCTGTGGAAGATCAAGGATTTGCAAAGGCCATTCGCGGGAAACTAGAAAACAGTCAGAATGAATAGTGGAGGTGCAATCTATGGGAAAACCTAGAATCCATGAGATAGCTAAAAAATATAACAAACAAAGTAAAGAGATCATTGAAATATTAAAGAAAAACAATATCGAAGTAAAGAACCATATGAGCACGGTGGAAGATGCCCAGGTAGCGGTCATTGAAAAGGCCCTTGGAGCAAAAAAAGAAGAGAAACCGGCCAAAAAAGAAAACCGACCGGATAACCGTCAGGACAAATCCAGAAACCAGCAGGGCAGGGACCAGCAGAGGAACAGAGGACAGCAGAGACCTCAGAACAGTCAGAATAACCAGAACCGTGGCGGCAAAAAACCGGAGGGACAGCAGAAGGATAAAGACGGCAGCCAGAATCAGGGAGGCCAAAAGAAGGTCCTGAAAAAAGAAAATCCTCAGAATTCACAGAAATTCTCCAATAATAATAACGGACAGAATGGGAAGAATAAAAACAATAAGTTTAACAAAAACAACAAAAAGAACAGAAACAATAAGTTCAACAATAAAAATCAAAATACCCAGAAGAAGAAAAAGACAGGACCGGGAGCTTTCATCAAGCCGGATCCGGTCAAGAAACCGGAATATGATCCAAGTGAACCAGTAAAGATTCCTGAGATCCTGACATTAAAAGAGTTTGCGGAGGCGATCCATATTCCTGCAAATGACATCATCAAAAAGCTTCTGATCTCCGGCGGCGGCCTTGTGAACCTCAACACGGAATTGGATTTTGAACGTGCAGAAGAGATCG
>OLSH01000153.1_pt1 | contig 75101 bp, 82 predicted proteins | sample 1643221 | NCBI WGS metagenome assembly OLSH01 (sample SAMEA3136681, study PRJEB25190) | human gut metagenome | biome: human gut; feature: human-associated habitat; material: faeces | place: Austria | collected 2013 | reverse complement strand
AAAATAAAATAGTGCCAAGGATTCGATATCGAATCCTTGGCACTATTTTATTTTTTAACTATCCATTTCTCATCGACGATGTTCTAATATGCGACATTGACCGATATTGTTCAGCTAATTCATTCCTGTCCTGTTCTGCCGTAGCCCAGTCAGAGATGTTAATATTCAACACACCGTATGGCGTATCTAATTCGTTGAATATACCATATTCGCCGTATATTGATGCTTTTACATCAAGAATAAACAACTTCTTAATTCCATCAAATGCAGTGTCTGGAATACTGATTAGGTTAGGGTCATTTTTAACACAAAATGAACCTGTTAAAACCAATCCTGGGTTTGCATAATATCTTGTGATATACAGGATATTTGGCGGATAAAAATACGGCTTAAACTGAGACTGGATTGTACCCATTAACTGTTTATCCACATATTCCAACTGAGCCATAGATACGGATTCATACATATTGGCTGATCCATATCTACCCCACTTATTTGGACCAGTTACAGTTCTAAAGCCAAACGCAGTCGGTCCAATTATGTAGCCATCGACACCAGATTGAGATACTTGGGTTGCTGGTACGAGAGATTTAATACTCATAATTTCACAACCATCGGTCAACTCCAACGGTATACGAAAAGCAGCATACCTATCATCAATGTCTTTTACATAACTCGCATCCTGTTTATATATAAGTGGTGTGAGTATACTGATAGGAAACGTTTTCTTAATTATTTGAGGAAATACAATGTTGATAGTTGGTAGTGTCTCCTCCTGTAAAACTCTCATCAAGTATTCTCTAGGTGAACCAATTTCGTCTTTGGGTAAGAGGTTAAGGACTCTACCACATTTTCTTTCAGCGGCTTTGAATAGATTATTTATATCCATTCGTAACACCTCCTTACATATCGCCAAAATAATAAGCAACATCCTTTGCAATCTTGGACTCGAGTCTGGCCACATATGTACAACCGTCTTTCTTCATTTGGAAGGAGTTCTTGCCCACCTTAGCCAACGCAGATGGGTCCAGTCCAAAACTCTCACACACGATTGCAAGATTCTCAGACCTTTCCTGTACCATCTCTGCCACTTCCTTTGGTGTAATAGGAATAGCAATACCACTATCTGTATCCGTCATAGCATCACGCATATCACACTGATACGATTCTCTAACGTAAGTATTCTGTTTACCGGTAATGTCCTGCTGTACGAACGTTCTGCCTGGAACCGCATATGCTTCCTTATGAGAGGGCAAATTGACCTCATCGTAAGCGATACACCTGGGTTGAGATGCCACATAGTCGTGGCCATTTTTCTTAATCATAGTAGCGAATCCACGATAACTGAACGACGGGTCCTCTCCCTGTAAAATAGCCTTGTAGAGTTTAGTACCATACATTCCGTCATCAAGTGTCTCAACGATACCATATATAAGATTTCCATCGCGCCACCATTTCGTGATACGGTGGCATGTGAGCTTCGGGTCTACGACAGATATTCTTGGGATTGGCATACCAACAGGATGTCCTGCCTCACCCTTGAACTTATTATGAGCGATAAGTTCAGTAATCTCTGGCGTTGATAACGATGCAACAATAGCATCACCGTTGTATTCACGTTTATTTCTATTCATACAATCCAATGATTGTAATATTGACGTAAAACGGACATAGTGGAGGTCCCCGTCACAAATCCTTTCGACGTTAGATATTTCCTTGTACGTATTATCATTTTCCATCAAAATGTAACCAAAAATTGGTTCATTCATAAATACTATCTCCTTTCATACTTTTATTAAAGACTTGTTTCATGTGAATAACGCATATCAAATACAAATGGAACATTGATTTAATACAAAAAATAGAAAGGGGAAATAAAATAATGAGAATTCCTATGCGTACATTTCAGGAATTAGTTGGTAATAATCCAGCTCCAAGACTTGAACCCAAGCTGGTTGGACCCCAGCCAGTTCCAGATACAGGCACTAAACTTAAAGCAGATGATTTTGTTATGGACCCACATAACAGAGCTGGTTCACCTGTAACAACAGAAGATTATCACGGTAATGCTGAAAGTGGGTTTCCTACGGATACCACTGGATACCCGACACACGATAGAGATGCTATAGATACAGGTATTCTTGAAGCTAAATTGGCAGTGTATTTAAGCGACACCCAACCACGCGTCATCAACACCATTCTCCATGGGACAGCATCTGGATATCTAATGGATACAACATTGTCAATAGAGGGATATATTTTAGGAAAAGTATCAGAATCATGTTTATCCGATATCGTAGATACGGTGACTGAAGCATACAAAGAGCAATTAGATGATACTGAACGGTATCCAGACATTCCAATCATCGAGACCGTGGATACATTTATCAAGCATCAGAAACTAACAACTGAAGCATCTGGTCATTCTTCAATTGATAGGATTCAGGCGTTGGAGAATGCTCTTCAGGATTCTATTGCAATGGCCACAGTTGAAAGTGGGTTTTGCCCAAATCAGAGAAACATGAACGAACTGACACCGATGGACCTATCGACGAGAATCAATAGTTATCCAATGTACCCAGCTGATGCCGGGGAACGTTCGGTGACTAAACTAATTGTGGATATTTACAACGCTGATACGTTTGAATCATTGACAGAATGTGCCATAAAACTATCCAAGATGTTTATGGAGTCTAATGACATATATACCGTGGTCGGAGAATCCCTTGTCTATGAGGGGGCCATGACTAGAGAAGCATCTAGGAAAATTAGACAAGCCAGTCGGACAGGCATCAGAAAAGCACATCGTGCAATTAAAGATACAGAAACCAATGTTAGCAAAGCTATTGACCCGATGGAAAAATTCGTTATTTCAACCAAAGAAAAAATGAGAAAAGCAGATTCTGCTCAGCGTCGTAATATTATACTCATGGGTGGAATTATGCCAAAAGTGATGCGTTGGTTAAAACGAGCCATTCCAATATCAGCAGGATTAGTTGCCGGTCAAGCAATTCCGGTCACAGCAGTAATATCTGTAATAGCATTCATCGGATGGTTCGCAACAGATAAATATCTTGACGCTAGAGAAAGAAATCGTATCATGAAGGAATTGGAAGATGAGATTGAAATTGTCAATGAAAAGATTGAGGATGCTCGAGGTGATGCTAACAAGCAGAAAAAATATGAGCTTATGCGTATCAGAAATAAACTCAATCGAACTAGGGACAAAATTAGATATCATCTAAACACACCCGTTGAAGATGATGTGATTAAAGTCAATACAAAAGAAAGGAAATAAATTTATGGCAGGAGACAAATAAATTTGTCTCCTGCCGTTTCTATTTCCTAAATATACCACCCTTACTAATTAATCATCCACGTATTTAATTTCCTAACTAAAAGTACACCCAAACTCTTCTATGCACAAATGAATAATTTATTCGTATTAATGAAAATATATTTATTGGGTATAAATCGATTACATCTTTTTTACAAATTTTTACAATCATATAAACAAAATTAATAAATTTTGAAAATACAAAGTTTCCTCTTTTAATGTACTCACTGAAATAAGGTTTGTATTATCATAATAACCCACACGGGAAATGAGTTATTGTAAATAAGATTTGATGTAAAACTCCCACCATATCAAATCTTAGGTAATATAAACTTTGTTGACATTAATAAAGAGAGTAGGATTACCCTACTCTCTTTATTTTTTTATTTTACAAATGTTATAGTACTTTGTGAAACACTAAAGTTACCATAATTGAGTCCTATATATCCCTAATATACCCACAAAGCCCAGTTATAGTATACGGATTGGTCCATATCAACCGACACTTTGTTAGATGGATAATGAAATGTCAAGAGGGATACTGTGTCCAGTATCCCTCTTGACAATATTTAACTTAAACTAAAATAAAATACATGTGTGCTACATCTCGCATAAGAACCCATGGAATAGGCACTGCCTACGTCTACCCACCATACAACAGGTATTACTCCAGAACCGTATTTTTGAGCCAAATTATTTTTTAATGTTTCGCTCATTGCCTGTTTGGATAACATTGGGGATGTTGATTGCCACAAATATCCAGATGGGTAACTGGTTGGTAACACAAATTTTACACTGGAATCACCTTGAATATCAGTATAATATCCTGGTTCTACTGTATTTGTCCATATACATGGCAGAATCTTCGTGTCAATACGTTCTCTATATCCAGTTGAATTATATACTAGGTATACATTGAAGTAATTCCACCCTCTCCAATATACGTTCCGAGTAAAATATCGTCTATAATACGTTTCACTATTATCAAGATAAGTATGTAAGTTTTGACACAAATCGTAATTGCCACTATTTGGATCAACCCAACCTGTAAAGTTACCCCATACACCAAATATCTCTACTCCATTTTTGATGTTCCAGGGAACTAAGTTTCCATTACCCCAGACCCATAAATCCCCAGTGGTCCATCTACCAGCATCACATACAGTTTGATTCCCAACACCAGCAGTTATACCAACTGGACCTTGCACCGCTAACGATTGCGTTACTTTACCAGAACCATTATGCCATCCAGTCGGTATGGCATAAGAACCATTAGCACCAAATGATTGGGATAATGCTCCTCGATTTACCATATTACCAACAACACTACTCCCGTTCACCCATCCGTTGTAGTTTGTTAAAATGTTAGATGTGACTGCACCCCCTACCGTCTCCTCTTCTAATGTACTCGTTGAAATAAGGTTTGTGCTATCATAATAACCATACTGAATGGATTTTGTGTCACCTGGTGACAATTTACCATCAATTGTATTGACGGGTATTTTACCGGCGATTAATTCGTCATTAACATAACAAGTGTACCCATCAACTATCATGTCCGACGATGCTGTTACCGTTGATGTGTCTACACCCGAACCACTTTTAATAATTAAACATTCTCCCATATAAGATTCCCATTCAAGTACATCTTTATAATACCTATGAACAAATAAATAATTTGTTCATAGGTATGAAAACGTAATAATATTAATAGGGAGAGGTGTTTACTATTTATAACACCTCTCCCTATTAATATTTAACTTAAGCTAAACCAAAATATTTTTTCATCACAAGCATTGATCTCGTTATTTATAGTTTCATAAAAGACGACCGGGATATTCCCGGATCCATACCACTGTGCTAAATTCGCCTTAAGCGATTCACTTAGTGCTTGTTTAGACACACATGGAGAGTTTGTACTCCATACATAATCGGGTAGACTAATTGGTAAGTCAAACCGCGCGTTAGGATCACCCTGTACGCTCTTAAATTCTCCTGGATCAGTTTGATTGGTCCGAAGACGAAGACCGCCTATATGAATCCTGCTACGATAAGGAAAACTTGATGCGAAACGTATGTTGAAATAATTCCACCCTTTCCAACATACATTACGAACAAAATATCTAAGAGTGGCCTTGTCTTCCTCATGAAGACTATAAATATAGAATATATTAAGCTCTGCACAGGGATTGTATGCTGGGCCACCATTATCAACCCAACCTGTAAAATTACCCCATACTCCAAATATTTCTACCCCATTCTTAATATTCCAGGGTACCAAGTTTCCATTACCCCAGACCCACTGCTCCCCAGTGGTCCATCTACCAGCATCACATACAGTTTGATTCCATGTTGTTGGTGTAATTCCTACTGGCCCTTTTAGAGTTAATGCTTGCGTTACTTTACCAGTACCATTGTGCCATCCTTGTGGGATTGTATATGAACCATTGGTCCCAAATGATTGCGCAATTGCTCCATTGTTATGGATGGTACCGATTATATTTGTACCATTACTCCATCCAGTATTATCGATTAATAAATCAGAAGAGACAGCGGTAGCAACTGTCTCTTCTCTTAATGTACTCACTGAAATAAGGTTTGTATTATCATAATACCCGTAAGATATATCAATTTTATTTGATGGCGTGATACTTGATGTGGTTAATTTCATGACAGGTACGTCGCCAGTAATCAGTTCGTCGTCGACATAGCAACTATACCCTTCCACAATCTTATTTCCACTTGCAGTGGCATTTGATGTATCAATCCTTGAACCGGAGCGAACAATTAAACATTCTCCCATAATCAGTTCCTGTCCAAGTACACCTCTCGGTATTCCTATAAACAAATAAGTAATTTGTTTATAGGAATGAAAAGTAAGTAAGAGTAGAGAACAATTCGAGTCTCTACTCTTACTTTTTTATCCTTAGTCTATATGATATGTGTGATTGTTGTATTAACCCATACAACCAGGGAGAATTGGATCACCTCCGGCTATTTGGTAGCCACCCCTAACGGATTTAAAGTTGCTCCCAAATACCATGTAGTAACATGTCGAATATGTTTCATAACATCTCCTCACTTTCTCCCTATAAAATAGGTATCATAATCCTAATGGACTTATAATGGTGTTCTTATTATCTATATGCAGTTACAGCACAATTACTAAGACCGCCACCATTTGCACTGACATTGACTATTATCCTGAAACAATGAGATGGTACAGACCAGCTAGTATTATAACCACCTATTGTATAAGAGGTTTCTGTCAATGTTACCGATTTATTAAAGTTTCCACTCCCCGATGCTGTCAATGTTACTGTATTATATGAACTATTTGATTTACTTGCGTTCCCAACAGACCACGCAGTAGTCATATTTCCAGACTTATACCAATGTTCAGCTCTCATGGTTACATGCGGGCTATTATTGTAGCTACTTTTATCTGGTCCTAACACTGCTGTTGCTGTCAATCTCACCCCGGTGTACGCTGAACGAAGTGATGAGTACTGTAATAGTGACGCCGTCCACACCCACCAATACATGTGGTGCTGATTGTATCCGTCATACACCCATAATACATCATATCTATTGGTAAGAATCCCTAATAAACTTAAATTAGCATCCACCCATCCTGTAAAGTTACCCCATACACCAAATATCTCTACCCCATTTTTAATATTCCAAGGAACTAAGTTTCCATCACCCCAGACCCATTGTTCTCCAGTGGTCCATCTACCAGCATCACATACAGTTTGGTTCCACGAAGTAGGAGTAATACCGACATAACCTTGTACTGCCAATGCTTGTGTTACTTTACCGGAACCGTCGTGCCATCCTTGTGGGATTGTATATGATGCATTAACACCAAATGATTGTGTAACGGTACCATTATTTACAATATCACCTTCTAAATGGACACCATTTGACCATCCATCATATGGCTTTAAAATATCAGAGGAAACAACTGTCGATACTGTCTCCTCTTCTAGTGTACTCGTTGAAATGTTAGTATTTTTGTAGCTTCCATACAATAAGGATATTTGTTCAGATGGAGCAACTGTTGTTTTCGACAATGCAATCACCGGTATACTCCCAATAACCAACTCGTCATTAACGTAACAAGTATACCCACCCACTATAGTATCACTTTTTGCTGTAGCGTTTGTCGTGTCCGTGCCTCCACCCGACCTAACAATTAAACATTCTCCCATAGTTAAATTCCCTTATCTCGGTGAGCACATCTTGTATTCCTATAAACAAATGAGTAATTTGTTTATAGGAATAAAAAGTAAGTAAGAAGGATAGAGTCAATTCTCTTATCCTTCTTACTATTGATTTAAAATCCTTGCCACGTACCAGTAACACCAAATATGGTTACACCCTTTTTAATATTCCAAGGAACAAGATTTCCGCTGCCGGCACAAATAATTGCACCAGTGACCCATCGGCCTGAAGCACACGCTAATATGTTATTCGTGCCTGGTGTCACTGTCCATCCACCTTGGGTTGCAAGTGATTGTGTTATTTTGCCTTGTCCATTATGATATCCTTTGGCTATAGTATAAGAACCATTGGCCGGCATTACATAGGACACAGCTCCACGGTTAGGCATTGTACCAGTAATCTTTACGCCGTTTACCCATACGGTTTTATTCTCCAACACATATTCTGGGACGGCATTGCCTGGTGTCTGTGATGCCAATGAATTGGCAGTAATAGTACCACCGCGGCACAATCCCTTAGGAATAGTGTACGATTCACCACAGTTTAATGTTACCGTAAGTATTCCATTATCCGGCATTGTACCAGTAACTAACTTATCACTAACATAGCCTGTATAACCTTCGAGTATATATTCTGCTGTCGCATTGGCATCAGAAGTATCTGTGCCACCGCCAGCTTTTAATATGGTAGCAACTCCCATTCATTCAACCTCCTTTATTTATTTCATGACTAAGATTATCTATGTGTTTAATGCGAATATCAGCGTTGACATCATACGATAATCATTATCTGAAACAAATTATACGAATTTTGAATGCGGTTGTAGGCTTACTCTTTCTACAAGTTAGTTTAAGAGTGTTGCTACTGGTTTCAATCAAATCTACCATATTGTAAGATTTCTCTTCCAATTTATCTGTATCGGAATTTGCTGTGTTGGGTACTCGTAAAACGAGTGGTTTGTCCGAAGCAGTAATCCCGGTAACAGTAATTGATTTTGTATAAGGTGCAGCACTTCCAGTGAATGACGCTTCCACAGATGCATCCATTGATACAACGGCCTGGGTGGCATATGATAACTCAGTCCATTTTTTTGTACCATCACCAAGCTTGTATTTATTGTTTTTGTCACTACTGTATGCAACTTCACCCAGCAACAATACCGGGTTTGCTGAAGTCCACTGAGCCTCAGTCTTAACAGCACACTGATGCCTGACCTTAAGTTCTTTATTGGCCATATCGAGTACCTTCCTTTCAATAGTTAATATTAACTATTAGAAATTTCCATTCAGAACAAGAGTGGTACCACCTGGAATGGTCAGACCTGTAACATCGATAGAGGTGACAGGGATGGTCACATTTGCGCTACCATCGAATGATGTTGCAGTACCAGTAGCCTTGCCACTAAGAGCAATAGTTCTGGGTGTTTTAAGTTTATTTGCCGATGCAGTATTTGCGGTCGCTGTGATAAAGCCGCTATCGTTCGTTAGCTCGGATACCTTTGTAGGTGTAGTAATGGATACATTTCTACTTGAATCTGGTGAAATAGTAGCGCCATTTACCTTAACACCAACAATAACATTCTTTTCTGCATTACTTGGTGCATGTGCGGCCTGACTGTGGTCATATGCGGTTTTACCTTTATCGCCTCGGTAAGCTGTGGTGGAAGTCTCACCAAGAGCAATAGTATCACTGATCACAACGAATGCGCTACCAGACCAACGATATGTTTTGTTTGTATGCAGGTCAACGTAAATCTTTCCTGCTTCACCGTTGATTTGGCTTGTATGGGCTTCTTCTTTGTATAATTTTCCTGCATTCAAATAACCTTCTATAACATCGTCAACAAAAGAAGGTAACTGATTGGCAGGAACTTTACCGGTACTATCTAATTCTGCTACGCCGTTAGCAGTACCTTTGGCAGATGTGGCAATCTTTGCATCGAGTGCAGTCTGAAGGCCAGTTACATTTCCAATTGTGTGGGCGTGACTATTGTCGTTAACAGTGATAACACCGTCGGAAATGGTTACGTCCCCTCCTGTCTTAACAAAACCTAAGTCGGTACCTGCTGCACCTGGTTTATTCTTGATAAATGCATCATTTGAACTATCAGAAACAGACCAATCAGACTGAACGTTCACTTCTGCACCACTGGCGATATTGTCAAGCTTTGACTTTAATGCAGTTGTAAACGATGAGGTCGTGTTATCAAGAATGGATTTGTTACTATGAGTGTGGGATGACCTAGCAACAATATTATCCACGTCTTCAGGTGTAACGTTAACATATTTCAGAGCAGCATATCTATCTGTGCCGTTACCAACCTTCATTTTCCTGGTATCACTTTCAATACAAAGCTCACCAGCCAGTGGTACAACTACGCAAGATGCCCATTCGGTTGCTGTTTTCGCACAATGCTGCAATCTACTGTTTAATGTAAAATTATCTGCCATTTTTATTTTCTCCTCTCTAATCAAAATTTCCGTTTATAACAGATATGTTATCAATATTTCTTGATAATCGGATGTATTTGGATAGTTCTGTTGACCATCTATATACATCATCAAGCGATGTGTCGATATATAGTGTTTTTGCCTTACCAGCCGCTGGAAAAGTATCGAATGATTTATACTCGAGCACCTTCTCCAATGCAGAATCAAGACCTTCTACATCGACAATATCATGCTTATGTTCCGCTGGTGTGTACTCAGTCGGTTTGTCGATAATATCGGCCCACTTAGTAACACCTGGTGGACCTTTAATATTGCCAATCTTATTCCATTTACCAGCCAATTTCTTGTACAGATCATAACTGCCATCATCTGTACTAATGAAAAGGTCGCCATCTAGGCCATTGGAATCTATTGGTGTCTTACCGGTGTGTATTGTGGCCCCTGGGTCACCCTTAAATTCCCCCAAAAATATTGCTTCGTCTAAGCCGATCCCATTATAGTCAATATCTGCTACATCAACCAACTTAAACGTACCATTATTTTTAGGCTTTAATTTATCAATGATATAGACTGGCAATTCCATATACCTCCTTTCATTGATTAATAGTGTTCAAAGATAGTATAATATTATACCTATGAACTTACTTATTTGTTCATAGGTATCTAACTTCGGTCACAACACAAGCGTGGTATTACTCCTAGTAGATTTGGAAATATTCTTCTTTCAAATGAATTTTTAAACGCAAAATAACAAGGTTGTCAGAAAAAAGACAACCTTGTTATTTACACTAGTGCCAATTATATACACATACACGGTATTTTCTGACCATATTTTATATATTTACACAATAATCATTTATTAAGATATAGTTATTTTTGTATTTCCCAATCCATCATTGGTGGTTTTCCAAATAGCATATGATTCTGTATAACCGCTATCATTGGTATAATCAAAAGTTTTTACCATATTAAAACCGCCGGTAAATCCACCAACTTCAAATGTAGGGGTTCCAAGTCTAATGGGCAACGCATAGAATATGTATTCCCCAGTTGCTGCGTTGACTGTTATTGTACGAGCCTTTGTCCCGGACAGCACCTTTGTCAAGTGGTGTACGAATGTACTGTCCATCTGGCCAACGTCAGTAACTGAACTCGTACCATAGTAACATCCGTTCATGAACGATATTGATACTGACATGGAAGACTCGGCAGACCTGTCATCGACAGCCTTAAGCGTATATGTTTTATTTGTTTTAATGTTGGCATTGCTTATGGTGGTTTTCCTTAGCGTTGTATCAATCGGCTGATTGTCCAACTTAAGCTCAGTTGGTTCTTTGTTAATCGTCCATTCTAATGTAACAGAGTTTACAGTTGAACCCAATTCAACAATTGTAACACTACTCTTAAAAGTCAATATGGAAATAGCCTCATATAATATATTTTCTATTTGCTCTTCTACATAAGTAAGTCTACGCGATATGTCTGGGTTTATTGATGGACAACCACTATCAACCTCATCGATAAACCAATTACCATTTTCTCCAATTGTTATTTTTGGAGCGTTGTCACTACCGGATTTGACAAACTCGAACCACTTAGTCGAATCAAATGTATCTCCCGATAAATGAGATTCTGTACAGTAATACGTAATGGCTTCATTTGTAACAATGTCAATATATTCATCGTCACAAACATATTGTGTATTTGGGGACCAATTTTTCCGTGGTCTAAGAGATGTACCGTTCTTTCCCTTTAACGAAACAAGCCATTCATCGAGAGTACCAACAAATCCTTGTTCAACAGCAAGTTCATATGCGGATTTACCACCAGTTCCCGGAATTGGCTCAGGGATAATTGGATTCACTGTATCAATATCGAGCCTACCGACTGGTCTTCTGACATATGCACCACCCATACCATATATTTCCAGTATGTTGACATCCGTCATTGACGCCATCACCTGAGCATATGATATACCGTACGTATACAATACATCGTCAACCAATTTATTTACTTTAGCAATAGCCACTTGGGAACCATTCCAGAATACAGAAATTGGTGTAAATCCCACGGTGAACATCAGTTCACCACTAAGCTGATAATTGATGTTATAAATAGATACGTCTGCTGGGTCTACAGTATCTGCTTCAAATCCAGTAATATTATCAACATAAATTTTGACTATATTTTCCTGACATTCCGTGGACGCATCAATAACTAATTCGAGTATCTTTAAATCTGACCCAGTTTCTGCACTATTATCGTCGTACACAAGCACTTCCTGAAGTACACCGGATATCGTTTTTTCTACACCATCATCTGTGGTGTATCTCAAATTATTTACAAAATCACCAGGGTATAATTCCATGACGTGGTCTGGGTCTTCCGTTGACCGTATGATTATCCCAAGTTGGGTTTTAGCAACCATGGTCTTATTGAAGTCCTCCCAGGATAAATCGTATCTTTTCATTATCCTGAGATTGATACCGTCCTGATTTTTGAAAATACACCACATATCATCCAATTTGTTTTTGTACCAAACGGTCTCATCGGCACCAACATATTGATCATCGGATATGAATATATTTCCAGGTTTTAAATACCCTTTAACAGGATTTGCAAGGTCGGGTCCAGTTCTATAGGCCACATCTGTGCTCAATGATGGTAAAACTTGAACTTTACATATCATATTATTAACTACTCCTTTCGTCTATAAGTTATTGAAATGTTACAAAACGACTGGTAACTGAACATTTCAATAAAAATGAAAGGAGGAATTTTAAAGTATGTCTTTAATTACCGTAACGAAAGAAAATGAACATGCTATCGACGTCGGTTCCAAAGATTGTAGATTTAAGAAAAAATATGTCGGTAGTACAATAACCACCGATTATGCTACAATATCCACCAACCCGGGTGTTGTCCTCAGAAAAAACGACAAAGCCGTCAAACTCACTAAAGGGAGTTACATCGATAGGCTTTCATACGTTGATCCAAATACATTTGAGCTCAAATTTGTATCGGGGGTGCTCAGGGATGTAATATACGGCGAGATTACGGGTTGTACTTGTGACAATCCTAGTCATGTTACTCTTGTACCATTGATTATCGTCATCGATAAATCAACTGACTACAATGGTAAGTTGGTCCGTGTGAACGTTGATGACATTCGTGACTTTATCGGAGATGAAATTAATCCAGATAATGCTATAGTGACCGATATTAATTTCGTCGAAAATACAACAATAGCTTTTCATTGTAGGTTTGAGCCTATGTATGCTCTCTGGAACAACAAATCCGTGACTCCGACCAAGACTGGTGTATCGTCTGATGGAAACATTGGGTATACAATGGATGTAGATACGGTGTATGCCTACAACATGTTATCAGTTGTTGGTAAAGGCTCAACTGTGGTATCAACGGTTGTAACTGGGCTAATGCCTACTATTGATAAATCTCTGACGGTAGATACACTCAACACAATGATGTCCGCTCTCACTGACAAATACTACAATACAGTGGAGAATACGGTAATTGATGTGCCAGACAATGAGCTTTATGTGGTTTTATTCAATGGTATGTATGGAGATATCGATTCATTAAAAGGTCAAATCACAAAAATTTCCCTTGGTCAGAATAGCTTCTCCACTAAACCAACTTATAAGTTGGAGGACAATAAACTTTATATTCAGGCAGGTTCTCTATTGAATATGATTGATAGTGGAAAAACAGTAATTGATTGGATGGGATTTTCTCTCGATGTCTCATCTATTGCAACAGAATCAGCATCAAGAGTTCTGACGATTGGTGACCTTGAGGTATATGGTGGTACGGCGGATGATTCTGTAATCATCAATGATAATACTATTACTCTCAATCATTATGAACTGACATCTGGCGTATCGTTTAACCTGTATGACGATACAGGCGTAAAGATTCCGGTGAATACAAAGATGCTGGTCTATGAAGAAGTATCTGAGGGGCAGAGAATCGGTATTACTGTTTCCAATGAAAATTTCACCGATGCCTTCTACAACGGCTATTCTACGGAACCAATCACAATAGTTAAATCGACTGTAAGAAAAGTTAGATATGTCGCTGGAGAACTTGGAAAAATTGATTTGACATTCATTGTCAACGATTTAATCAAAGAATAACTTGTCGGAGGGTTCATGATTAAAGAATGGGAAGTAGTCATAAACTACCTTTATGGGTGTGAGTTCATAAAGGTTAGAGTTAAGGCTAACACTGAGCGAAAAGCTAAAATGATAGCTATTGATAAGGTAAGGAGAGAACGTGGTGATACAGCCATGTTCGCATGTGGTTGTAGACTAGTCTAGGAAATGTGATATGTATGAGCGAAATACCCATACATATCACGTTTTGTAAAATTCGTTTATCCGGACATTTCGACTATATATTATTAGTGTGACTAAGGAGATGATGAAGTGATACGTTCATCAAATTAATCTCGGAAAGGAGGATAGCTTATAAGCAAAATCTATATCAAATACAGGTACACGATAATATTTCGTAACTCATTAACCTATTGGAAGGAGCCCCATCTTCTTCCAACATTCAAACAAAGTCTATGCGAACTACTTGCTTATGCGGGGGGGGGGTAATTTTACTCCCACATAAATTATTTTTTGTAGATATTCTTATGGTAGAAACAAGCTTTTAACTATGACTGGTACCCGCCGGTTCATAGAAATAAATAAGAAGTACATCTTGGATTCTTAGAACAAATTAAGCATTTACTTTTTATCTTTATGGTGAATGATAATCAGTTAACATAGTCCAAGATATGCAACTATTTATTTTTATTCGTAATTCAATACAGGATACCCGCTTTAAACTAAACGATATTCTCAGGTGATTCTGGGGGAAGAATCTCAAATGACAATTCTACTAATTTGACTGATTTAATATCCTTTTTACGTTCACAACCTGCGGTATTAGAAAAGTTGTTTGAGAAGGGTGTAATTTAGTTTACTGACCTGGTTGGTAGTGATATAGATAGTTGTATATTTATGAAGTACCGCTAAAAATATAAAGAGGAATAGGAGATAGTGGGTGCTATCTCCTATTTTTATTGCCCATCAATAACCTTTTGCTAGAAATACATCTCTTATCCATAAAAAAATACTTATTTTTAGTCATGAAAACGTGATACTAAGAATAACATTATTCTTAGTATTTTATTTACTTAGCCATGCGGACCAATCATACATCCTGGCACCAAAACTTCCTTTGTACCAACTCAACATAGCCCATATATTAAATCTCGAAAATGAGTTAAGTGTTTGCAACCCACTCCATGTAAACGACCATGTTTCTGTACTACTCGTCCACACATCACTATTTAAACGCTCTCTCCACCATGTTCCCGAAAATGAAGTATCCCCAGGTGCCCAGTCATCGTTGACATAACACGTATACCCATCAACTATCATGCCCGACGATGCAGTTGCATTTGATGTATCGACTCCTGAGCCGGAGCGAACTATTAAACATTCTCCCATATAAGATTCCTGTTCGGGTACATCTTAGTTTTCCCTATGAACAAATGAGTAATTTGTTCATAGTAACAAAATGGCAATGAGCATATTAATAGAGAGAGGTGTTTACTATTTATGCACCTCCCTCTATTAATATTTAACTTAAACTAAACCAAAATGATTTTTCATCGCATTTAGAGATACCTTGACCAACCGACGTGACATTGAATACGACCGGAATATTTCCAGAACTATACCATTGTGCTAACTTCGATTTGGTTGCGTCATCCAATACTTGTTTAGACACATACGGAGAGTTCTTGCTATTTAAATAATCTGGGAACTTGGTTGGTAAGTCAAACCGCGCGTTACGATCACCCTGTACGCTCTTAAATTCTCCTGGATCAGTTTGATTGGTTATGAAGTATTGTCCAACCAAATTCACTGCATGGTATGCGGTACTATATGATACTAAACGTACATTGAAATAATTCCAACCTTTCCAGTATACATTACGAGTAAAGTATCTATAAATATGTTGGTCACCTTCACTATAACTGTGATAACTGTATATGTTGAGTTCCGCACAAGGGTTATACCATGGCCCTCCTGTATCAACCCAACCTGTAAAATTACCCCATACACCAAATATTTCTACACCATTCTTAATATTCCAAGGAACTAGATTCCCATTTCCCCAGACCCACTGCTCACCGGTAGTCCATCTACCAGCATCACATACAGTTTGGTTCCACGATGTTGGTGTTATTCCAACTGCTCCTTGTACGGCCAGTGATTGTGTTACTTTACCAGAACCATTATGCCATCCTTGTGGGATTGTATATGATGCATTAACACCAAATGATTGCGATAATGCTCCTCGGTTTATAATAGTACCATCTATCAAATTACCTCCGGCCCAACCCTTGTAAGTAGATAATAAATCGGATGAAACCGCAGTTGCTACAGTTTCGTCCGATAATGTACTTGCTGAGATTTGGTCTGTTCCTTTATAATACCCGTGAGATAAATCTATTTGTTCAGATGGAACTAAGGATTTTTTATCAACTGTCGGGATAGGCATATTTCCTATCACCAGTTCGTCCTTAACATAACAAGTGTATCCCGTTACAACTACATCATTAGTAGCAATAGCTTCAGAAGTATCAGTACCTCCGCCACTACGAATAATCAAAGATTCACCCATAATCAATAATCCTCATTTCAACGAGTACATCTTGCTATTTTTCAATACCTATGAACAAATTACTTATTTGTTCATAGGAATAAATATAATGTGACTTAATTAAAAAATAATAGTAAAGGATAAATTCGTACCTTTACTATTATTTTCATTTCTTGGGTCCATATAAATAAATAAGTAAATTCTAATTATCTAAAAGATATACAATGTTAAATAGAAACAGATTTTTAAAATAGAAAGGAGATATTAATTATGGATGGTATTACACCAATGCAAAAACTGTTTGCATTAACAGTTTTGTATAGACACAATATTCAGATGTTACATTGGAATGTGACAGGGTCTGGTTTTGACCCAGCGCACGAAACGTTGGGTGAATTTGTTGACGCAATGGCAGCTCACGTCGACCGGTTGGCGGAAATGATGAAAATGATCGGCCAGCGACCGCTACAGTTAACTGAATGTATTGAAGTTCTAAAGAACGACAATACGCAATTCCTTATTGTTGATTCTGAGGATATCGATGTCCCTGGATGTTGGGAAAAGGTCAACACGATGTTTTCCCAATTATATGACACCACTAAATCTACCAAGGCGGGGGATGAAATCCCAGATGATATCGAGAGCGAACTGGAATCTATGATGTATTATTACTCTCTCGAGGGGAAATATAAGGGTAGGTCCAGAGTAAAAACCGTAACATGTTAAAACCAAATATGGTGAGTAGATTTATATCTACTCACCATATTTTTATCGTTGAAACATAGAGGAATAGTTATCTACCCAATTATTTGATTTAGGTTGGAGTTATATATATAACTCATTCGATAATAATGATTTTGAAGATGCAACTATGCTCTGAATTAGTATATTACCTACAATCAACTTATCATCAACATAACAGGCGTGCCCTTTTAATAACGATACCAGCCTTTATGTAATACCTCTTATGTTAATTATTTATGCCCAATACACCGCACACCAATTTATCGTTATTCCCCAAGTACAATCATTATATCCAATTGTTTCTCCAAATATGCCCCAACACTCAGAATTCAATGTATCTAATGAGTATCCAGTTGTTTTTTTGAGAAAGATAATACTTGATTACCTGTGTTGGAAACAAAACTTCCAAGTGACCCGTATTCTCCTCCAAAATATGCCTCGTGGTAGTATACGGTCGGAGATTTTCCACTATCCTCCCCACCCACCAGTTGGATTAACGGTTGCCCTCACTTCTACCTTATTACAACCGGGTATCTTTTGGTTGGTCCATACAACATATCTGGCAGTTCTGTATCGTCCAGTATAGTGCATATAACTACTAGTTCCCGTATCACTCCATGTCCAAATTTGTCCCCCGTTAACACTACCATTGTTCCAAATGACGACCGGGTTATCTGCCCATCCGGTAAACGTGCCAACTTTTCCAAATATATTTACACCGTTCTTTATATTGCCTGGTACAAGTTTAGAGTCCCCAACAATTATGATATTTCCAGTTGCCCACTTATTTGAATTGCATACTGTCTTATTTACAGACCCAGGTGTCACGGAACTTCCTGATTGGGTTGATAGAGACTGTGTTATTTTTTTCTGTACCAGAATACCAGCCAGGTGGTATAGTATACGATGCATTTGCTTGCAGCACACTACCATCACCAGAGTTATTTGACATAGTACCATTTATTTCAACACCATTAACCCATCCATCGTACCCAATTAGTATATCTGAATCTATACTGGTGCCAATGGTTTCATTTTTTAATGTGGTCACTGATATCATATTATTACTTGAATAATACCCATTTTCAAGTTCTATTGATTCTGAAGAGTTGATGTTTTTAGTGGCTGACTTCTTCGATATAGTGCCAACAATCAATTCATCACTCACATAACAACTATATCCTTCCACAATTATATTTTTATTAGCAGTGGCATTGCTTGTATCGATACCACTACCTGAACGAACAATTAAGCATTCACCCATTTACTTTCCTATCTTGAAACACCTCTTGGTCTCTATGAACAAATGAGTAATTTGTTCATAGTAATGAAAAAATAAATATGGAAGGAGGTTAACCTCCTTCCATATTTATTTACGTTTTACTGAACGAAAGAGTAAATGCCACTACACCAGTAGTCCCGCTACCAAAATTTATATCAACGCCATACAAGTTAGCTGGCGACGATAGACCCGATAGCGCATACTTAAAATTCTTAGCGGTTCTGCTAATCTGTCCAATTGATTTCCAATATTCAGCTTGTGTCCTCCAGTCGGTCTTATTGACCCACTGTCCTGCACTGAGATACCATACACTTATACGATACCCCCATCCAGCATCTACAGTCTTAACCCACACGGTTCCAGTACGCGCACAATCGGTCCAGTGAGGATCTCCTTCACCTGTCCACCAGTACTGGTCCCATCTAGTATTATTGATTTTAAGGTATGCCCATCCCTTAGACGTTAAAGTACCTGATTTATATAAATGGTTCCAATACAATGGGTCAGAGTCACTATTACCTGGGTCTTTGTATTCCCAAGCTGTAGTTGTTATTCCACCTAAGTTAATTTCATTGTCAACCCAACCTGTAAAATTTCCCCATACACCAAATATCTCTACACCATTCTTAATATTCCAGGGGACCAAGTTTCCGTTACCCCAAACCCACAAATCTCCAGTGGTCCATCTACCAGCATCGCACACTGTCTGATTTCCAGTACTAGCAGTTACACCAACATATCCTTGTACTGCTAATGCTTGGGTTACTTTACCAGAACCATTGTGCCATCCTTGTGGAATTGTATAAGAACCAGTAGCACTAAGTGCCTGTACTACTGTACCATTGTTGACCATACTACCGTTTAATAATGCACCATTGACCCATCCATCACTACCAACTAAAATATCGGAAATGGTCGATGTTGCTACCGTTTCTTCGGATAATGAAGATGTGGGGATGACGTCATCCCCGACGTAATACCCACTTTCCAAATTTGTTAACTGTGAAACATGTAATGTCTTATTCACAGGGGATTTAATTGGTATATTACCAACAACGAGTTCATCGTTGACATAACAAGTGCATCCTTCTACCAATTGATTGTTTGTTGCTGTTGCATTAGAAGTGTCAACTCCACCACCTGCGCGGATTATTAATGATTCTCCCATTAAATGACCTCATCTCAACGAGTACATCCCCAAGAACAAATTATATCATTGTTACAACAAAAAAAGAGGATGACTTTTTAAATCATCCTCTTTTACAATTACATCAATCGAAGTCACATGGTTTACCATTATGGCACATATCCACAAAAGTTACATGTTTAACTTTTGTATCAGTTTTAATTATTGCCAATATTGTGTTAGCCATAAAGTATTCTGTTTTAGGAAAATATTTGGTTTTAATAATATTAAATGCCATCTTTTTCACAGTATCATTTATGGGAACATTCCCAATTGTCCAAGCACCCAGTAGTTCAGTATCGGATACAATATCAGTTGCCCATTTCTTATGCGTTACAATAATCTGACGTAAAACTTTGGTTGTATGTGTTTTACTCAATTTATTATATTGATTTAAGATACTATCATCATTCAGGAATTTATCAAAATCTGGAACATCGCCATCCAGATACATGGAATATAACGATACATAACCATCAATTATATATCCAATATACTTATCATCTGGCATTTTGTGATAGTTCATATTATGATATGCTCTGAAATCTTTTACTAACGCCGATTCTTTTTTCTCTAAGCAATTTATTGCGGCATTTAGTGCTGCAACATTGAATCCCTTTGGTGCGTATGCTGTAACAATATCTCTTTGTTTATTAAGCATGGCCCATGTCCTCATGTCAATATGCTGAGATAACATTTCAGAAATTGCAATTTTGGCAATCTCGCATCTTACATCGTTTCTAGCCAGCTTGGCTTTAGCTTTTATTTTCTTATTGTTTTCATAGCTAGTCAACCAAGCGGTTAAACATGCATCCAGTATGGGTTTAAGATACACATTTCTTACTTCATCTGAAACGTAATAAGGATGTTGAACAAAGCCAAATACATATTGAATCTCATCAGCTACATCATGTTTTAATTCATGTATCGCCTCGAGCACTTCTTTTTTTGTTTTGATGTCACGAAACCAATATTTATAAATATTGGTCATGTAATTCCCAGCTCGTACTTCTTCCAAATGATGATAGCAATCAAGTATATCTTCTCCCCAGTCCGACAACATTAACGTATCTTCATTGATTATAATTTCACGGTCTACGTATTTTTCGTCGTATAATAAACGGGGCAATTCTATATTTTGTTTCAATTGGTCTGGTGTGAATATTACATAACAATATTTTATCCGATTGATATCAAACCACACATCCATAGATTCCTCAGGGAATAGCCAGTTGGCGAGTAACTTCAGATTATCCAAACGCAACCAATAGGAATTATTTACTAGCAATGGTTTGCTGGAAATGTAATCAAAGACATTTTCTATTGCTTGATAATCCAACTTATTTGATGGTAGCTTATTCACTATAATATCTGCGACAATTTCAATAAATTTACATTTTGCAGTATCCTTACAGTCAATATAGTCGATTAATGAATATAGCGGATTTGTATTAGTCGTATCAGTCATATACACAATCGCCTTTTTTAAATTAGTTAACTTGGGTGGTAAAACGTTATCTGGTGTAATATCGAATAATTTTTTATCGAATGTGTCTTCGATTGACATTCTCAAATACCAAAACAAGAATGTCCACTTTTCACGGTTTGTCAAATCGCCGTTTATATTAACAAACCCATATTCAAATTTAAAACTGTTTAAAAATGACACACCAAATGGTGTACGATGTGACCACTTTTTCCAATTTTTATAAGTTGACGAGAAGTCCATGGTGGCCTTGACATGATTGAACACCAAATCTGATAACATTGTGACAAGATTTAGAACATTTACCTCTCCAAACAAACATTCATCAAATATATATTTAGCGTTATCATTAGAAGAAATTATGCTTTCCTCAGTTAGAAAAATATCAAACTTCAAATCAAAACAATCATCAGGTTCATCTGATGATTTCAACACACATCCATATCTATCAGCATCCTTTATTGTAATATTATCGTGGATGATATTAGGGCAGTACGACAACATATACGCTGACATTACTAGTGAATTAATGACGTTGCAATATGCAATATGTTCTTCATTTAAAACTTTGTATAACCATAATAAACCGTTGGGTTTATTATCATACGTTAACGTTAACCTACATGTTGTACTTTTAATGGCTTTAAACGAACACTCATCTTTAACCATGTTCCAATCTTCCCTACTCTTACTTGTAATTAACATTATCTTATTCCTCCTTAAATGTTTAATTTAACACATTAATTTCTATAGTAATAATATATATTTCAATATGTTAGATGTACGAATATTAATTATTTTAAATCTGTGCTATGTGGGTTTTCAATTATATATTATTAATGCGAGTACAAAATATAGGGGTCAAGTTAGTTAAGATTACTATGATCCAAAGAGGAAATTTGGGGGAACGATTATGATGAAGTCAAGAATTCTGAGAACGGATAACAAAGTTGTCGATATGTCAACAAAATTCAGTTTGATTTGTAAAGGATGTTATGATTACGCAATTGATATTGACGTTAATTGCACATATACGCTCTCAAACGTGAAAGAATTATATTTAAAGTATGGAGGCACCATATCTGGTCATATTATACCAGCGATACCATCGTTTGATTCTATGCGTATAACTTGCAAATGTAAATGTAGGGATTTCATGGTGATACCAAGAGTTATGAAAGATACTGTTATGACTCTTGGTAAGAAAGGTTATAGAGTTTACAACGCTACAGTAATGACTCCCGTTGGAACTGATTGGACTTCAATGTTTGTTGAAGTTGACCGTTTAGGTCAATTTAGCACATCGAGAATGCATGGCTCAAAGATAGTAAAGATTGAGCCGACAAAGAATAATACAAACTACATAATGCTCAATTACGATTATATAAGTAGTTTGTATCCTGACTTGATATCATTGTCTCGTAACGCATCATCTAAATCGTATACAAATTACGATATCTTTCCATTAGATGACGACAGTTACCGCATTTATAATGATATACTTGAGGAGTATTTGGATGAATTGAACGCGATTGTCAAGTCATTACCGGAGCTTCACAAACATTAAAAACTAAGGAGGAATAATTACATGAAAAACGTGGAAATGGTAAGAATCGAGGTAGATCCCCACAAACTACTCGACACAGATTATTTCAATGAGGTGATTGACCTATTGAACAAGATCAAGGACAAATATAACTATGACAGTCATCCTAGAATAGTTGAAAACGAGGTTCAAGAAGTAGCTCAATCGATAAATTTTCTGCAATGTTCTACAACACCTACACCAACAACCATTCCTAAAATTCACATCACTGATGATACATTTTATACAGCAACTGGTAAAGAAATTAAACCATCAACCCTTGTGGGTGTTAAACAACCAAAACTTGTTAACAGTGAACCAAAAGTTCGGTTGACGATCAATGGAAACGACGTTAAAGAATTCATGATGGACTTCTTGAAAACTAATGGGTGCTATCCATCTCCAGGACTGATCAGGAAGAGGCTAAACCTTGGGTCAGCACAGTACAGTAGAAGGATACATAAACTCATTGATTTAGGAAAAATAGAAGTTGCTGAATTTGGTTCTTTCGGTTACCGTTTCCCTAACTATAAATATGAGAATAGTGAGACAATTAACACAGATTGTCTCAAGAAAACCACAGTTGCAGTACTAAATATAATTGTGAGTGCTGCTCTAGAGATCGGTTATCTCCCTAATATAAAATACATAGCTGATATGTTAGGTGTGTCTACACGTACAATACAATATCAGTTCAACAAATTATGTGAATTAGGCATAATGGTTATACACGACAGTAGTAGTCTTTCATACTCAATTAAAGGACTTAGTGCGATACGGCAGGCAAGGAATCCCATTGTGAATCAACTTTCTCACAGAGCTCCATCGCACCAAAAGGAATCATTGGTGATGTAGATTATACCAGTAGGAGGGAATATTAAAATGTCTACTAGGCATGTAAGTGTATACATTGCTGGAAAACCAGCAATACAATACGGTGGTGATAATAAAGTACTGATGAAAAATACATTTAAACACTATGTACTAGACAACTGGTCTAGTCATCAATGTGACTCATGGATGCAGAACTATGGCACTACTGAGCCTATTTGGTGTAGTGATAAATGTAGCTATATAGGAGAAGAACGATTGTATGTTAGATTGGTATATTGTATCAAACATCGAAAATCAAGACGGTGTATCTATGTCGATGGATATATACCAAATGAAACTAGAAAATTGAATATTACAAGTGTTGATGTATCAAAAGAAAATAGGTTGTTTTATGACAACGGCCTCGACGAAATACCAAACATAGATAAAGTGTTAATTAATTTAGACGGTGAATAATCAATGTAAAGAATGGGCGTGTATTTGCGCCCATTCTTTTTTTGTCAACTTTTACATTAACGTCAGGTATATATTATTTATGTGAGATTTGTGAATCGACAATTGATTTGACATGTAAGTAACCTACTTAAGAAGGAGAATTTAAATGTTAGATAAACAGACTGTAGCACATAGTTTATTCATAAAACAATGGATAGAAGACAATGTGATATACTTTAAACGACTTTATCCACATGCTCCAGAAAAGCATTTGAGGGAAATATTGATTGAGGTTGCCGAATCACATGGTGAAAATCCAAGGGCTGTAATTCACAATGACTATAATGATGATATGATTGTCAACACAGATTTATTGACGCTATATGATTGGGTCAATACAAATAAACCAATATGTGCTGGCAACGGTACCTTCTTTAAAAATCAGAATAAAGCATCTTCCCCTATATCAAAAGTTATATTAGGACGAATAGGTGCTCGTAAACGGTACCAGGCGATTAGGGATGACTACGCCCAAGATACCTACGAGTACCAGTATTATGATATGATGCAAAAAGAGGCTAAGATTAAAATTAACTCTATATATGGTTCATTTGGAGCAACAACATTCCAATTTTACAATCTGTATACAGCTGCATCTACCACAGGCACAGCTCAATCGTTAATATCGACAACGGCAATTTCATTTGAGGCATTTCTATCAGACAATGCCAAATTTAGAAACATTGACGAGTTCATGATATATATCGGAAATATATTGGACAAAGATAATTATTCCTATCCCGTAGATATGGTTCTATTGATTCGTGACAGGGAAATGGTTGTTGATAGATTATTTGACCATTTTCTGACCGAATCAGAAAAGACAATAGCTCACAAAGAAGTAATAGAAGAGACACTCAGGCATTGCTCAACAGAAGAGCTCACTAGAATATATTATAAGAATAACATCTATGCATTTATGTCAACACCGTTAGCCCACAAACTATTACTTTCAGTTTTCAATAAAACTGAAAGTTTCCGTAATCCAAACAAAGTTCCAGCAGAAATAGTTGATGATTTGACGCTATTGTGGGACTATTGTTCAGAGTTTGTATTTTATAATCATGCTTATACTGAACGTATCAATAGATTAAACCACGACAAACGTCAGAGTGTAATCGTAATTGATACAGACAGTAATATGATCAACGTTGAACCATGGGTTAGATTTCTCAAAGAAAATGTTTGGGAACAATCATGTACGACCATGGATGAAAACGATAAGACGTTTGCAAGTGTAAACATCATTGCATTTCTTATAACGAAAATGCTTAAGTCTTTACTTGCAAAATATTGTGCTGATTGTAATGTATTGCCTGAAATGGCAGCAGAACACATCAACATGAAGAACGAATTTTATTATGGTAAAATGCTATTAGCTGATTCAAAGAAGAGGTATTCAGCGTTAACTAAACTACAAGAGGGAAAAGAAATAAAGGAGGGAAGTAAAAAGGAACTTGATGTCAAAGGATATGACTTTAGAAAAGCCGGTGTAAGTGAAGATATATCCAACAAGTTGTATAGTATTCTTCTTGAGTGTATCATGCGACCAACGGAAATTAGTATTTCCAGGATATTATCAAAACTTAACTATATCGAAAACGACATAAGGAATTCTTTAAAACAAGGCAAAAGAACTTACCTATTGCGCATGAATTGTAAGGTTCCTAGGGCGTATGCTAGACCGGAAACACAAGGGGCCGTTCTCTCGGTTAACTTGTGGAATATTATGTACCCAGACAACGAGATTTCTATACCTGATAAACTTGATATAGTTATCTTAAACTCTGTATCATTGGAACAGTTTGAAACTCTTGAAGATGAATATCCGGATATGGTTGAAAGAGTTCGTAAGTATCTATTTAATGGCCCACAGGCAGACCATTTCAAAAAGAAAGGATTGGTGTATCTTGCGCTACCGAATGATGGTAGTGATATACCAAAATGTATTATCCCGTTCATTAACGTGGATAAAATCATAACGAGAAATATTGGTACATTTGAGCCAGTGATGAAAGCATTGAATGTTCCAATGGTAAGCGGTGGAAACGATTATAAATATTTTGGTAATACTCTTGACATATAGTGTCTCTATCTATATACCAAAATGAAAGAAGGTAGATTGCTATGACGGCAAATCTATGTATAATTCGCAATGTGACAGACAACATGATTAAGTCACCATTGACATTCTTATTGATGTTAATTGTAGTGATATGTACAATCGGTTACATGGATGTAAAAAGATTGAGACATGTCGAACAACACCCAGAAAAAATCATAAACAAAAAACAATGGATACCATTTCCATTACAAGCCTGCTGTGTCGTGGCCTGTATGGCGGTAGTTCATGCCGTTATATTAACGACAATGTAAAAATATATGGGGTTCTATTAAGCTATAAACATATTAGCAAATAGAACCCTGATTTTATATAAAATATTAAATAGGGGATAATCAATGAATGAACAACCATTCGTGAAGTTGTGTAAAGAGGCAATAGTAGATTATCACAACAACCACAGAGATAAGTTTAATCCAGGAAACGGTATTACTGTTGATGATGTGTATGTAGTATGGCTGTGCAAAATATTAAAAAATAACAAAGTTTTATTGGTGGTAAGATGTAGGTACGGCGTATGGTACTGGTTATTATAGAGCACGCGGAACGCATGTATTTTGATCACAACTGTTGAAGATGGTATGTACTACGAGGTCACACACAACGGTGATACTGGAGATGTGTACGTGGCAGCGTATGCTGCTGAAGAAATCGGACGTGACGATTCTCGTGTATTTGAGTTTTTGACGGGCTGAATTTACACCATATATCATAGTAGACGTTTCTGGAAGAGCTGGGACATAATTACAATTTATGTAGAAAAAATAGAATAGATGATTTAAAACTATACCGACAAAGAAAGGAGAAAATGATGGGAAAGGAAATGAATCAGAGAGACCGCGGATAGTAGTGTAAGTCATCTAGGCTACACTACTATCATTTTATTAACAAGAATTGAACTTAGGAGGATTTAAAAAATGGAAAACAATCAGAATACAAACGAAAGAAATGCTAAGGCTGTAACCACACGTGACACCACGTATAAAAACTCGGTTGCTTCTATACCATGTGCGTTAGAAGTAACTTATTATAACGAAATGGTTAGGTTATCGTTCATTCCACCATTACCAGAATCTAGCCGTGGCGAAAAAAGGCTATATGATTATGACCATCCAATCATAACGTACTTAGCTCGTAAGAAGTGCCAGGAGCTGTTTGATGCATACAAGAATATTATCGTTCCAGCGCTCAAGAACAAGGAACAAAAGTTCGTATCGGTTCTTGTTGGAGAAACAAGAAATCATATTGGCATCAGCACAGGCGTATCATCTTCAACCGACGGAGAGTGTCATCCATGTATCATTCTGGTCAGAAGTATTGATGATAACACAAAGAAGTCAAACGATGTTATTCTTTATGAGTTTGTGAGAGGAGAGTATCACGTTGACTACAATCCAATCACAGGGACCGAAAAAGAAGTGGTTGTTACTGACAATGAACTTGAAATGTTCATGAGTGACCTACAAACGTTCAAAGAAGCCATGTCCAAATCGTATGTACACTCCAGTAGATTAGTTGATAGGTCATATAAGGATATGATAGCTGATATACTTAAGGGAGTTGGAGAGAAAATGGGTATTCAGAATCAGACATCATACGGCGGAAAAGGAAATTCCAACTACAATGCATCTAGCCTTGGCTTTGGATCAATCTTCAACATGTCGTCTGGGGACGATGCAACTGTCAATAGTATCAGTGACGCCAGTCAGCTCGCAGATGCATTGGGATAATTGAATATAGGAGGAGCTGTCATTCGTGACGAGTTCCTCCTATTAATTTTTAATCAAAGGAGATCAATTAAATGAATATGGATTCGGAAATCAATAAGAGTGTATTTAATATGTTGAAATCAAAACCAGGCGAGTTCGGTAATCAATTTTTAACATCTGCCTTATACACACTCAAATTTCATTCAGGACCAGATAAAAATGATTACATTGCAAAGTTCATTGTTGATAATATTGATACATTTGAATCATGTAGTCAGGTTTTACACAAAGTAAATGTGTCCAATATAGAATACAATGGAAATGTTCCACAAGTGCCGAGATGCCAAGATGAATGGACTCGATATGATTTTGTAAATTTTATATTTAAGTTTAAACCAAAAGGAGAGGCATTTGTTGTAATTGTCCCGGAGATCACAGACGACAATATCAAATTATTGACCAGCGTCAATGCAAATGTCGATCCAAATGTAAACGATGGAATCAAAGAAGCTCTGAATAAGCTCATTGCGGCTTACTTGAAAGAGTTAAAGAATAACATGGATAACGTCATGGACGAAACAACCGGCGTCGTCATTGAAAAGACATTGCAACTGTCAATATCTTCTATTTTTGATGAACTAAAGAAAGGCTCGGACTGTCAATATAAAGATTGTAAACTATTTAAAGAAGTTAAAAAGTTTACTTGTTCTGTAAATACAGAACAAGGGAAACCAGGAAATATTACGTTCGCAATGTGTGACGACCAAGAAAAACCAATATATATTATTGCCATGGATACAACTAATTATATAGGTTGGTTTGAAATCGATACAGTGACCGCTAAAATGACACCGTTAGACGGTCGTTATTCTGATTGCGACAATGTAATCAAAGTGCTCTACGATAAATTAAAACCAATCATCGATGTCATCACATCAATGGTTGTAACAAAAGAGACAGGAGATAACAATGGGAAAGAAAATAAGGAGGAGTAAGAATGGGAAGGATGTTAAAGATACCGGATAACAATGTATTTGAAAGAATACATAATGATGTATTGACAAAAGACATACAGGACTGGCTCTATCAAACATACCAAAATTCACCCACGTTGGGAGATTGTATCATGACTTGTATCGATGGAGGATGGGCAGCTGTCAACAGGGCAACGATAAAAGATAGAGTGAAATTAACATTCTCTCTATCCGATTATCGTATATCCGATATCGTTGTAATAGAACGCTCTTTACCTAATCATTTAAAAGAGTATCTATCGCAGATTGGATGTGATAACATGTTTGTGTACCCAGAAACATTCAAATGCGGACTTGTTATTACATTGAAATTTACACAATATACACCGGATATATTGACTGGTGCCCCAATATTGATGTCATCGTTCTACGTGTCTGACGTATACATCATGACAACAGACAATGATTGTAAATATTATAGATGCATGACAAATTTGGAGTAAGTTTTGTTAGGCGTGGAGTGGTTTATCCAATTGCTCCATGCCTTTCAAAGCAGAGGAGAACACATAATGGAAATGATGCGTAAGGAGTATAGCCCAAGTAATTTATTAAAACCAACAACTGTATTTGTAGATACAGCAAATATTATTTTTTATAGCGATGCGCAAGTTTTGTATAGACTGATAAGAATATTGGTTGATGATTCTGCCAGTGATTTCTTACAGATGTTCCATTCTTTAGTAGAAGCATTTGGTCAAGACAGGTCATTTGAGAAAGCCATTGAATTATCACACATTAAGGAATCACAGAATATTTTATTGGATTATGTTGATTTGGGAGAAGTTAAACATCAAACAAGAGAAACTGATTTCATCAATTACTGCGATATGGTATACAGGAATCTTCTCTATCAATCAGATTTCTTAGAAGCACCATATCAACCAACATCCATAGGAAATGCTCTCAAGATTTTGACTAAGGACAGAAATTTGACCAAATTGATTTGTTATTCTGGTCACTTGACCAATGCGTTATGTGATGCATTGACAGAATTAATGTCAACAGGGTCAGATAAAATAATGGTCATTGGGGACATTCCAATAGATGATGCAATTAAACAAATCGATGCGGACATATATTTTTTGAATGAATTCCAATTGATTGAGTCAATCATCAGTATGGAGAAAACAAAACATCGGGAACTCATCATACCAGCAAGACCATACAATACTATATTTTATTCAGATGGTATTGGTACAGATACGGATTCTGAAATAAAATACTATTCTAATTTTGATATTGATGTAAATTTTATCAGAATGCCTATATAGTTTGCTAAGTTATGCACATTGTAACACACCATTAACATGATATTCAAGGAGGATTTATCGATATGAATTTAGACAATGTTAAAATCCCGGCAAAAGTGCTAGGAACAAAAGAACTCAGAGCTATATTATCTGAAATCACACAGAAATACGCAGATTGTGTTGGGCAGACATATGGACCCGGAGGAAAAGATACTATTATACAGACCCCAAATGGAGTATTCGTCACCAAGGATGGTTGGACGGTTGCCCAGAATCTGAGATTGGGTTTAGATGCAGATTTAAACTCTTTGTCTAAGATGGTTCTTGACGTTGCAGCCAATGTGAACCTTAAGGTTGGCGATGGTACTACAACCGCTATCTTGGTTGCGAATTATCTCAATCAGGGTGTCATTAACTATATCGAAGAGTATCCAGACAAACCGATGTACGTGATTAAGAAAGAGTTGGTTGATGTCGTCAATCGGGTGTGCGATAAGCTCATGAAAAACGCTAAAAAGCTTAACGTTGATGGTGATACAATCGATGATAATACCATCAAAATCATCAGAAACATTGCTTTGGTGTCAACAAACTGGAACGACTCGTACGCAGATATGATTGCCGAAATTTACAAAAAGACAATGAATCCATATATTCGGGTTGAAAACTCAGGTTCAGATAAATCATATGTGGATTATATAAATGGGTATGACATGAAAGGCGCCATCCTAATACGTGATTATTATGTTAATGATTACGCTAAAGGGGCTGCCGTCGTACACAATCCTATGATTTTAATGTTTGACTACGATATCACGGATAATATGATCCAAACGTTGTCTGCTGTTGCGAGCGTTGCTGCATCAAGAGGACGTAAGATTGTTATTATGGCACCTGGATTTCAGGTGAATTTCATAAAGGCACTACAGAATTACAACGATACACTTATACGTAAGGGTGAGGACGTGCTTCCACTTTATCCAGTTCAAGTATGGATGAAACATCCTGTTGAACGTGCGATGTATAGCGACATGAGCATCACTCTCAATGGCAAAATTATTAATAAGGAAGACAGAGACTTGGCCGATATGTTCAACGACCTGGTCAACCTACTCAGCAAACCAAAACCGGCACAGGAAAAGAATGAGACGGGTGATGAGTACAATGCTCGCATGGCCGAAATATTGAATGAAAGAAAAGTGATGATTGCTGGTGCTTATCAGTATTTGGAACAGTATGCCGGCAATTGTGGTATATTGACAATAGACGACAAGAATGTCGTCGCTGAAGGTCTACAGAGCGATTATCAAAGAATGATTACAGAGAGGGTTGAAAGGCTCAAAGGCGAACTTGATAGGATGGTGGCTCAGTGTGATTCTCTGTCTATGATACTTCGTGACGTTGCTGATTATAGAACCAGAATCAGCAAATTGTCTTGTAACTCAGGTATTATCAAGGTTGGCGGTTATGGTGATGCTGACCTTAAATCTAGCAGAGATGCCCTTGACGATGCAATATCTGCATGTAGGGCTGCATATGAGTATGGTTGTATTGAAGGTGGAAATTATGCTATCCCGGCTGCAATCACCGACATGTTAGATGTTGGCACTAACGATGGCCCAAATTATGACCTGTGGCCACTATTGGACATCATTAAAGAATCATTTGTGAAGTGTATAAGATTGGTGTGCTGTAATTTTTATGACAAAGAACCGGAAGATATACATGTAAAAGGAGATGATTCTGCTACTCTCGTCAATACAATCAACGAAGGTATTTCCAGTCATGTGCCATATAATGTCATTTCCGGTAAATATGATAAAGACTTACTGGAACCAGTAATTTCCAGCGTTGAAATTCTTAAAGGGTCCATGCGTCTCGTAAAGCTTATGGCAACATCTAGTCAGTATCTATACCAGCACTTTACAACCGATGAATTAATTGGTGCTAAAGATATTCTGGATGATTGATAAGATAGCTGGAGGGGCACTATGACACTACAAGAATATTTGACAAATCCACTCGGGAAGGGAGATTCATCCCTTCCCGGTAGGGATTTAATAATACGGTCATTGACCGGTAAGTATTATGAACTCGATAGGAAAAAAGGTAAATTGATTAAAGAGATGGTGTATCATGACCCAACGAATGGGGACTTTTACATACATCTCATAATACCATCCGAAACTGAAAGGGATAATACATACGATGTGGTAGTGCGGTTCTTTGATAATTCACATAAAGAACTTAGTCTGAGTAGATACGATGTGCAATTTTTCACCAATACTCCATCATATGTATACACTTTTGCATACGTGTACCATGAATACGGTCTGTCCATCCAATTTCTTGAGTCTAAAAATGGCAATAAAGCAATCACCAAACCTCCAATCGTCAGGAATCAATTCGAGGTAGTTAGTTATGATAAATACCTTTTCTTTGCGGCCAAATACATTCAAGATTCACGGATGTTGAATAGGGCCCTTCTAACAGCAAGAGCACGTAAATTCAGTAAAAATGCACTCTTGAAAAAGGTGCGTACTAATAAACAAATCATGGTCGAGTACGACCAAGCGGCAGGTAGACTGAGAGAGCATAAGAATTACGTAAAGATGCAAGATAGAAAGTCGGCTACTCATCCAAAACGAATCAGCATATCGGCCAATAACCCAGTCGGTACGGTAGGACATGACGTTGGTAGAGCTGGTCATGTTAAATCAACTAGGCCAATTAAGCCTAAAAAATCCACTGGAAATAGAGTGCGTAAGAAATAGGTATATATTATACACTCGAAGCTTTGAAAACGGAGGAACTCAAGATGATATTTAACATGGAAGGTACAACCACACGCAAACCCAAAATTGACTCATGGTCAAGGAATGCACAAGATGCGTACATTTATCCAAGTGACGATAAAAAATGTGTACGTTTAAACATTGAAAAATTCATCCCTGAATCGTCCAGAAAGTTGCTTGAACGCAACTCTACTGCGATTGAAACACTTAAAACGTTTACAATCGGACGAGCGGCATTCCAGAATAAAACCACCGATGTTTGCAACTACATCGACTACTTTATCGAAAATTACGATACCGATAAAGAACTACCGGTATGCTATTTGAGCTTAAAGAGCATCATCGACGATGGTAAATACAGTTTAACCGACATCGAATTTCAAAAGCTTCTGTACAAACGGCTATTTACAGGTAAGATTAAACGTCGAATATACAAACTTGTCGACGACAACTATGATATTGACGTTACAGTAGATGCAAAGAATGGTCGACTGTACAACACCGACGATGACTTCACCAATGAAGATGCTAAAAGATTCCTTGCTATATCAATGATGCTAAAAATTGCCATTCCTCCAATGGAACATTACATGGCAACCAGTGCCGTGTATAAGGAATCAACAACAGTTGACCTTGCGGTTGATATATTTAGGGAGATCTTCTATGAGGTCGGAGGTGTCACTAATCTTGAGATGAAACTCTATGCCAAAAATGGGACTACCACCGGAGACGTGTTAACTTATGCACGTGAGCATGGTCTTGATATTGACATAGATGATTTGGAAGACGAACGCGAAATGGTTTCAGACGCATTAATGGTGAAACTATATAAGTTTGTCGTTAGCCGTATTGGTAAGCACTATAATAATAATCCTATTTTATGGACACAACAATCAGCGTTAAGAGGATTGACTGAAAACAGTCACTCTGACCGACTACTGTCAAAGTATATCTTTTATGATAACTTTTTCAAATTCAATTTCCACGACAATTTGGTATCTTTCCTACAGTCGATCGTATCCACCCAATTAAAATATACAATTGAGATTACGAAGTACAAGAAAGACCCAATACGTGTGGACAATGTGAAAGGTTCTGAAGGCTTATCAAGCATAGATAAACTAGAACAATCTATGGTGAAGATTGACGAATCGCAAGTTGTTAAGACAGAGTTAGCAATTGTCGATGTACTAAAGAGATTAGAAAAGAAATACGGAAAAATATCTGATGATGAGATTGATTATTATGCAAATCACCACATCAACCTCAACACATACAGAAACTATCTGTTGGAAAATAAATTTGCGAAAGAGTTTGGAGGATTCTCTGAACTAAGGTCGATGCCAGACAGGTATTATATCAAGTTGGCAATTATTGCGAAACGTATGTTGAAACAGGACGGATATATCCAACTTCCATTCTTAATGAGTTCTGTTGTCAAAGGAAAGGTTAGTAATCGTATCTTACAGAACACCAAGTACTTGACTAAACTAGAACAATCTGGAACTTTCAAACATCTGATGGATGACAATTATAGGTCATTAAAAGGTTATAGGGATGACATGATTATTGAAGATGTTTCTAAGATATTGAACAACGTATATTGCTACGTTGAATATGAAACTCCCGAAGTCACAGGGGAGCCAATCATATTTAATGAAGATATCATATCCGATGAATATATGAACTTCATCGATAACGTTTGATTACAATATGATAGGATGTGGACAATTTAATCTGCATCCTATCATTTTAAATAATAAAAACGCACCAACATATATGTGACTCACTCTTGAGTTTCATGTTAGTGCTTTTTTATTATTTAAAATATAGGTGACTACTATCCCAAATCTGGGTGGTGGTCACTTATATTTTTTATAAGAAATTCGGTTATCTCCATGGTTTAAATATATATTATTACTGTGAATGTAAGACCTAACCCTCAAGGTAGGCAATCATGATAAAGGAGAGATTGATTATGATTAAATTGAATGGAAAGTACTATGTAACTCAACATGAATTCGTTGAATGTATTGGGGTACGTATTCCCGATACCACATTCGTTGACTTCACCAGGTTGGACTCACTGAACACTAAATTGGCTAAATTATCTCCGTTGTTCAAAGTTTTAAACGGAGATAATTATTTTGAATTAGATGATTTAGGTCTCGGAAGTGATACAATATACTCTGTGTGTCAAGACTATGTAACAGATATTGTCACAGCATTTAATATATTTACAGTGACCGTGAATGCGGACATACGTTACCGTATTCCGGTATTTGTAAAATCCTCAATCGTAGAGAATACACCAGTAAACTTAGATGTGGACGATATGTTTATACTGAAAGACGATGTCCTGGAGTATTTGTGCGTTAAAATAGAAGAGTTAATTAGTGCTGAAGTTCTTCAGGAGTTTGATAACATGGAAAGATATTTGGCTGGTAATTATTTTACCAGCCCCTCATCACATATGCCCATTTTTGGGGTAAAGAATTTTACACATGTCGTTCTACAACAACTAATGGATGCGAATTGTTTCAAAAATTCAAGTATTCGAGTCCCATTAACAACATTAACAGCACCGAGACCAAGTATAGAGCTTAAACTAAACTTAGATTTCGATGGTGATACCATGACTGGAGATGAGGTAGTATTTGATAGAATTGTCAAGTTGAGAGATGCGTTCAACCACGCTATAAAAATATTTGACAAATCCATTCGGGAAGGATGAATCTCCCTTCCCGGTAGGGATTTAATGATGTGGTCGTTTCAGAAATACGAGAAATATATAATCTATTTTAAACAATCAGAATTAATAAGGAGGACGAATAATATGTTACACGAAATTGCAAAAGTGTGTTACCAGGAATACCATAGGATGGGGTTTGCCGTGGAATTAGCCGTTTTAACCCCAAGCGCGATGGAGCAGTACTACACAGGTGACGAAAATTACATTTGTGGAATCATGTGTAATTTATTTACGCAAAATAATAGAGAACCGTATCTTGGGTTCATTGCATTAGTCGGTGACACCGAATCTGACCCAGAAAAGCCGTCAAAATTCGATTGTACACTAGTGCAGTGTAACATTTATGCCAACGACGGTGTTATACTGAAAGATGTTGCCAATATATTAAATACAACAAGCAGCATGTTTTCTAAGATACTAAAACAAGATACTAGTCACCTTTATGCTAAAGAGGCCGACCTCAATGAGTACGATGCTTCCATTATTGGTCTTAGGATGAGTGACATGGGGGATGTCCTCGATGGGAAGAGTGGGGAAATAACTCCTCAGATTGAGTATCAACTAAATATTGTTAATTTGGGAAATGTTGACTTTATATTCACCGACGAGACTCTTGTGAATCATACGGCCAATGTGAAGATGGATGACATCAATTCTATCAAATTTCAGAGAATGTTAAACCTATCAGGTCAAAGCATTCAAAATATCACAGAAATTATCACTGGGTATGCTGATAATATTACGAAAACATGTGCTGCGATAATAGCAAATGTTGCATTGCCATATGTCGAAGATGATATCGTTCCATTCCTTTCAATTATACGAGCAATGTAAAGAAAGAAGGGGTTTACAAATGATTTACGACAAAATTCTGTTGGATGCTATTATATCAAATATGAATGCCATTCAGTCTAAATGGATATTAAAATTGGAAAAGTTCAAAAATGTCAATGACTGTAATAACGAGACCATCAAACACAGAAATGGTATTTCTCAGATAATTCCAACAAAATGGTCAATATTATTAGTATCACGTTTCTCTGATGCATATACACGCACAGTGTCAGAAAGTTTCTGTTTAAATGCTATCAATTTCAATGATATTAAACAAATGACCTACGGCACACTAACAGATTATATGAATTTTATATTGACAGAAGAAGATACCACGGAAACTGAAATTGAATTGATGCAAACATTTGCCAAGATTAAAATAATCATTGAATTCGATAGTAACAGCACTACACCAATTGAGACGTTGAATGGTTTGCCTCTTCCCTGGATGAACATTTTATTTTACAATAAACATGTGGTGTCACCAGATACCATAGAGATTAGGGCAACTGAGACTGACGTTCCGTCAACCAGGATGTCCATTGGTATAAAAGTGGTTAATTCTGACAGAAAACAGTTACTAGAGAAGTATGCAGCTGAAATCAGGGCTGACATTGTAAAAAAGATAGACAGGAAGTTTTTCAAATCAATATTTAAAATTTTCTAATGAAGGAAAATGTTGTACAACTATTTAACTCAGAAATTGCTTCATATCTGAGACATACAAATATACTGGAGTGTGTAAATTATCATGGGCAATAAAGCTGACTTTTATAAATTCTTATGTTCATTACCAAATGTCACACAAAAAGACGATTGGTGGTGTTGTACACAATGTGTTTTGTGTGGAGATTCTAAAAAAGACCCGAATAAAAAGAGGTTGTATATTAATTGCGACCCAACTAAACCAGATGACCCAGTTTGGTACAAATGCTTCAATTGCAACGCATGTAGTGTATTGACAAAGGCAATGTTGGACGACATATGTAATGGTGTAAAATATGACCAGGCTCAATCACTGCGACAAATCAATAATGCTGCAATGACAAATGACGGTACGGTAAAGGTCAACAAGTACCAGAATAAGAAAACTATACCGGTCACTTTCCCTAATCTGTCAACAAAGCCATATTTGTTGGCGAAGTACAGATACCTATGTGATACACGATTGGGGTATCGTATACCAGTAGAAGATTTTCAACAATTAAAGATTGTTTGGAGTTTAAAAGATTTCATATCTGTGAATCATATAGAATTGCAAGATTCGGCTGTTAGCCCAGCTATACTGGAAAGAGACTATATTGGATTTGCATCGGTTAGAAATGAATATATTCTATTTAGGGATATAACCAACTCTAATAAGTACAGGTGGTTTAAGTATAATCTATTTGGAATGCATGGTAACTTGAATAGTTACTATGCTATTCACAATACTATTGACATACTCAAACCGGTTAATATCATTGTAGCCGAAGGAATTCTTGACACACAGAGTATATTATATAACTTATATGATGGGGTACCGGGGAATAACATTTTTCTATCTACTTGCAATGGAGCATTTGAAGAACCAATACGATTCTATTTTAGTAAAGGCGTAGTCGGTGGTGATGTTGAGGTGCATTGCTATATTGACAACGATACCAAATATAACTTCAAAAAAATGCGGGAAAGATTGACACCATTTGTCATGTCCAAGAAAAATATCAGACTATTCCACAACACCAAAAAGAAAGATTTTGGTTATCCTAAATCTGACATCGAAGTAGAGGAAATTATTTATTGATTTAAGATAAGGTTAGGAATAAAAACCTAACCTTATCTTTTTTTATTTACTAAATGTAGCAGTACAATTTAATACAAGATTACCATGGTACTCAATCCCCATGTTGCATTTATTGTTCCATAAATTCTAAAATATGTTGATATTGTCGATAGTTGAACAGTAGTAGTTATACTATTCCAATCTTCTCCTTTATTGGCATACGATGATACTGACGTTACTCCATGGTGTTTATTTTCTATCGCGTAGGATACACTAACATCAACACCCCCATTAATTGCTTTTCCCAAACCCATTCCCATATGCTTACAGACGCAAATGTGTTCTTTATTGACGTCAATAAAGCACCATTGTATACGACATCAAGTATTGTTTGTGTGATGTTGCTGATGTATCTATTACCAGATTGAAAATTAATTGCTTGCCAAGTAGGATCAACCCACCCAGTATAATTACCACATACCCCAAATATTTCTACACCATTTCGTATATCCCAAGCTACTAAATTTCCGTTACCCCAGACCCATTGGTCACCTGTTGTCCAGCGCCCAGTATCACATACCGTTTGGTTCCATGATGTCGGTGTTATACCAACATACCCCTGAATGGCTAGTGATTGTGTTACTTTACCAGTACCACTATGCCATCCTTGTGGAATTATGTATGATGTATTTGAACCAAATGCCTGTGTGATGGTACTTCGATTTGCCATAAAACCATCGACCAAAAACACCATTCACGTAACCCTTATATACAGACAACAAATCAGAGGAGACAGCTGTTGATACTGTTTCCTCCGAGGGTATACTCACCAAAATAAGGTTTTTATTATCGTAACAACCGTAGTCTAACCTCTGTTCAGTTGAAGGAGTTGTTGTTTTTTGTATTGATTTCTTGGGAATATTCCACATAACTAACTCGTCATTTACACAACAAGTATATTCTTCAAGCAATCTACTATTTGTTGCTGTAGCATTAGATGCATCTGTACCGGAACCGCCCCTAATTATTAAACATTCACCAATTCAATTTCCTATCCTGAAGTACTCCCTTGGTAACTCCTGTAAACAAATGAGTAATTTGTTTACAGTAATGAAATATTAATCAAAAACATTTACATAATGGATAGACACAACTATTCTATAATATCAATGAATAAGAAAGGAGTTCGTGTACATGTTAAGCGATTTAGTAAATGGCACAGTGGTAATTGAATCCGCTGGAGATGTAGCTTTATTGGAGACAATGTCTGATGAAGACCTAAGCCAGCTGTTGGCCATCACTCTGGAAGATACGTTTGGACCCGAGGAACTTGAGCAGTTTGTTGCCGAAATGGCAGTTGCTGACAACGTAAACTATGTGGAGGAGCGTACTATAGTTAAACTGGATAGAAAGGCTAAAAAACATCGTAATTATAAGGTGGCCATTCTCCAGTGTGCAAAGGATGGCGGCGATTCCGACTACAAGAAACTCTGCACATTGTGGAAGATGGAAAGATTTCTGATGAGGAAGCTGGAGAAGAAGTGGGGAACCAAAGCAAAAGGCCGCATGAGGACCATGGAGGAGAAGGCAAAGGAGAGCAAAGCTGAGCCCATGCAGAAAGCAGCACCTAGGATGACTCGTTTCGAGAGAGATTCCCATAAGGCTAAAACAATCGGTGCAATACCGGGAGCTTTGAAAGCCGAGACTAACACGGTGATGAAAAAGCTGGAAAATAGAATCAGGTAACAAATAGAGAGAGGATAGTCAATTTCTATCCTCTCTCTATTTTGTAATGCATCGAACGTGTATATATTATACCCAGGCATCATGATAATTATATGCGAAGGAGGTAAATATGACAACAATCTGTAATTTTGTAGATTAAAGTAAGTAAGGACATTAGTTATAAGTACAACAAAGGAGGCACTCAAGATGAGCAAAGAACCAGTAAGGATTGTGTTTGAGAATGGGTTGGTGTTTGAACCAAATAAAATCGACCTCAGTCTCACACAAGAAGCCCTACAAATAATGTCAATGCTTGACGAAAAAGTATTTGTGATCGAGGACTATTCTGACCCAGATAGTGACATGTGGCATCCAGTCTATGACGAACTGATAGCCACGTTAATTAAGTCACTGCATTTTGGATATGAACACGAAGAATTTCGTAATCATAAAGTCCAGTACAAATTTACCAAAGACGCCGATGAGGAGATTAAACTTATTGCGTTTAAGAATTTTGTCCTGAACTTGATATTCTGGTATCCGTTTGTGTGTATTAAATACCTTATACCAGAAAATGTTGAAATGGAGTTAACAGAGAAACATATCATTTCAGAGAGACGGTCGTATCAGTTAAGTCCAGCATTTATTAAGGAATACTTGGATGATATGTACATTATCCCATATGGGCAATATATTGAGATTAAAAGACTTAATAGAATATTTGGATACACACTGTTTAAATTACAGCAAATATGTGTTAATTTTGAAAAGTTCCTAGGTATATCTATATCAATCGAGGACTTTATGTATCTTGCAAAGAAGTATCCGCGATATAATGAACTGATTCACATGCAACTTGACCCAAGTAAACAGCCAGCTGAAATCGAAGACACAGTCAGAGAGGCATCTAAGGAGCAGTACGCAATCATCGACAACGATGAAGGTTTCCATATGATTAAGTGTTTACTCAGGGATATTAAGCGACAGCAATTAAATGAAATACAATTAGTCATTGCTCTTAAAGCAGACCAGGATGGCAAAACGATTGCCCATCCACTTAACACGAACTTCCTTGTTGGAGGTTTAAATAATATTGTTCAGTGGTATATTAATAATATCGCAGGTCGTAAGGCAGCAATAATTAATAACGAATATATGGGCACATCTGGTCATTCGTTAATACAGGTAATGATTTCTACAAATTCCGTTAAATTATCCAAAACAACTATGGATTGTTTAACAGCAAACCCAATACCCATCACTGTGCGTTCTAAGACACATCTTAAGAAAATTAATGGAAGACGCTATCGTAAGGGTAATGGGGATTATAAAATCATTGATTATCGTACAGACCAAGACCTTATCGGGGATACAATATGGATGAGGTCACCAGTAACATGTGCTTGTAAAGATGGTGTGTGTCGAGAATGTTACGGGAACCTATATCATGTTAACAAAGACCTTAATTCAGCAGGTGCTCTTGCGGCTGCAATAGTTATGGAACCATGTGTACAATTAATTCTATCAGCCAAGCATTTCCAGGGGACTAATTCCCATACAATTGAATTTGAAAACACCGAGTTTGAAAAGTTCTTCATTATAGCCTCCACAGAGATAATTGTCAACCCGTCATATGAAAATATTGACGAATACTCTGTCGTTATTAGACAAGAGGACATGCAGACCAATGATCCCGACTTAGAGGATTTGGAGGATTTGTTTACAAAGAAACACGGTTCAAGTCGTCGCAAGAAACGTAGTAACGATGATGACGATGAATCGTTAGACTTTGACGAAGGTGGAATTGGGCTAACTTACTTCACAACTAAATTCTATGTTGTCCACAACCTTAGGGCAAAAGGAACCAAGGAAAAAGAAGTGTATGAGTTCTCTGACAAAGAAGGGAAAGAACTTTTCATGCATGATGACTTCATTAATCGTTTATCTATTGGTAAAGATACACACGGTAATTATCTCTATATCGACCTTGAGAACGTTGACCCACAGGAATTCATATTCACAGTCGATGTTGCCAATACAGAGTTAACAAAGCCAGTTAAAGCTATCGATAGATTAATCAATAACCAGAAGCATGAAGGTTGTGATTCCATCGATGAATTGGTACAAAAAATGTTAGATTTGCTTGTTGAAGCAAACCTTGACGCATCATCTGTACAAGGAGAGATGATTATCTATAAATTAATTCGCAGAGCAGATAATGTTCTTCTGAGACCAGACTTTTCACAACTCGTTAGACGTAAGGATTATCAAATTCTTACAATAAAGACATCGTTGAAGAAAGACCCGTCTGTGGATACAGCATTATCAACACCGTATCTCAAATACCAGTTGATACAAGATGTAGCCACATTCTCTAAACACGAAACATCTGATTATGATTTATCATTCCGTCCATATTTGGATGATAACGAAATGGGTATTCCGCTTAGAGATGTATACGATAGTGAAAATATACAATAAACACCACAAACAGTTGAGGAATGTTTTTCCTCAACTGTTATTTTTTACAGACCATAAATATAATTGATATGTAAACCGGTCGATAAAACAAGAAAGGAGAAACTTAATTGAGCGAGATGCCTTTTATACCAAAATTACCAGGACAAAAAAATGTAATTGCAAGGGCATACAACAGTCATTATGAACTCATTAATTACAATATGGGCGATTGTAAAAAGATTGAGTATGACTTATCTATATTTGAAGATAAACCGTACCCAAAGAAAACAGAATACTATTACTATGACAAAAATGCTAAAATTCTCTATGTGCCAAGAGGATATGATGCATCAAGGATAGCAGAACAAACTGGACGTCCAATAACTTTTGTACCATTTGAAGCACCAAAAAACAAGTATCATTTCACAGTAGGAAATCCTCCAAAAGATGAGTATCAACAGGAAATGATTAGGTTCTTGGCTGCATTGGGAGAGTATCAGAATCTGGTAAGCACATCTCAACAAGTTCTATCAATACCAACCAGGAGTGGAAAGACATACTGTACAATAGCGGCAACGTCTATTCTTGAGTGTAAAGCTATGATTATTGTAAACACTGACACTCTTAGACAACAGTGGAAAGATGAAGTCATAACTCACACACAATTGGCAGAATCTAATGTAATGATGCTTAGTTCAAGCAAGGCATTTGTTGATTTAGCAACTGCTAAACAGAAAGAAATCAGAGATAAGTATATATTCATCGTTACCCATAGGACCATCCATAATGTAATTGAAGATTATGGTTTGGATGCGGTTCAAAACACACTAAAGCATCTTGATATAGGTATTAAGATTGTCGATGAAGCGCACAAAGAGTTTCGTAATACACTGATGACAGATTACGCAACCAATGTGTGGAAGACTTTCTATCTCACAGCTACATTTGCAAGAGCCGACAATAAAGAGAATAGGGTGTTTCAAAATTCTTTTAATCAGGTGGTGAAGATAAACAAAAAGAACCCGAACAGGGAAAAAACAGTTAAATTATTTTCAATACTATTCAATTCATATCCGACAAGATACGAGGATCAAGATATTTGTTACACCGGCAAAGGTTTCAGCCGACACAAATACATCGAATATGAGCTCAGTAAACCAAATCTCGACAATATGGTCAAAATGGTTCTGAAAATATGTCTTGAGGAAAAACAACTTGAAGGAAAGATATTGATACTATCATCCAAAATAGATAGTTGTAATCATTTTTGTGACCTTGTCAGAAGTATATATCCAGCATATACTGTGTGTGCACATCACTCACAGAACACAGTTCCAGAGTTTAGAGAATATGGAGTTGTGTGTACAACTCCACAGATGTTGGGTACTGGTACAACTATACCTAAATTGCGGGTCGTTATAAATACAGAACCAACTGCAAATACGGTAAACATCATACAGACATTTGGTCGACTTGACATATATGCACCAGGTATGGACACCTATTATTTCATAATAAACGATAAAGGTTTTTCAAAGGTTGAAAAAATGGCAAATTCTACCAAGAAATTATTAACCAAGTATGCAAAAGAGGTTTATGTCTGGGATGCTACTATAGTCAAATAGGAGAAATATATGGGGAAAATAATATTTGATATAATTAAAATAGCCTGGGTTATATTCACTGGCTATTATGTTGTCATGATGATATGGTTATTCACACCATTTAGGCCATTTAAACGGATAGTACACGATATGTTTGGAATTCATGACCCAGACCCAAATGACAGCGACGATAAAAATTCGGTATGCATATGTCGATACTGTGGGAGACGCATTAAATATAGTGAACCCGGTGGACCGTGGTATATTGTGAAGGAGGATGATTGATCGTGTATAAGGAATTGGAGCTGAGTGAACTTGAAAGACTCGGGGTATATTTTGTTAACGGAAGACTAATATTCGTCGCAAATGAACTCTTTAAGAATAGGTATTCAGATAAACGTGCTAAAGAAGTTGCGGATGAAATCAATAAAGTGTGGTATATCTGTGAACCAGGACGACCTCCTATACTCACGGCTTGTCGTAAAGTTGCAATTGTGGTATATGAGGATGTTAAAGTAAAGTGGGAGGCACAATTCCCCTTAGTCATAGCGACCATTTCGGTACTGCTATCATTAGCCGTTAATGGTATGGGGTTCAAAGCCATTACAGTATACTGCGAATACTTAACTAAAACATCGAGGAAAGTCATTGCCCATTTATTATCCACCATATTTCCACAGGTAGGACGTAGAGTGATGGTAGAATACAGATTTCACCTTGTTATTAAAAATCCAACCATTGATTTGGACATGATGTTTATTGATTATATGAGACCATCGTATATTAGACTTAGACATCCTGTCATATGACAGTAACGACAATATACCTATGGAAAAACGTGAAAAAGCAATTGAAGAATTTCACAAGATGGCCAAAATTTTATTTGATGTTGGAAAAGAGCGCATTGTACTGCTTAGATTTCTAAACATGGATATTGCTACATTTGGAATTCATAGAGCAGGTCGGAATGACATAGATGCTCATACTAGAATAGTGTTTGCCAGTACAAGACTGGCAAACTGGTATAAGGACAAAATAATGTCCACCGATGATGCTTTAAAAAGACTAAACATACATCTCCCGGATTCTATTATAACCGAGAATGGGGAATTTGTCAGACGTACCAATGGGTATATCCGTATTGATTGTGCTGATGATAAGGATGTTCTGAGAGGGCTATATATGGGATCTATCCTATCTGATTTTATTTCTCGAATTAATTTAACCGAGTTTTCTCATGTATATAACCTGAGGCAGCTTGGTAGTGCGTCAAATCCTGAAGCATGGGAGTAGGCCAAGCAGGTAGCAGAGCAGCTGTGCAACATGAGTCCATATATCACAAGGGAATTGCTCTTAGAAATCCCAAATCAATTTATAAATGGATTATGACAGGGAAGTAATTCCCTGTCATAATCCTATTCTAGCATCAATGTAAATTTTAGATTAAATATAACAGAGTAGTACCTAGGGGTTTCTTCTCCCCATAGATAATATCTCAATATATCGTCTACCACTATGGCAAGTATGGATACAAAAAACCATAGTATCGTAAATGGTAAACATATTTGTCCAAGTATATTGAATGGTTGTCCGGTATAATCCCAGACATGTAAGCCAAATCCCTTGTTTACTATAAGGCCAAATATAAACTCATTGGCTGTAACTAATATTGCCCCTATCAATGCTTGTAATTCTATGGGGGTATCCCACTTGAGAAATTCATTCTCAAGACCTATTTCAATAAAGCATATACCTCCGAGAATAAACATCGTCCAATGACTATATCCCCTGAAACATATCTCCATTACAATATACACAACACCACCCATCAACCACAGAAGAAATATCTTCACAGCTGGGTATTTTGTCCCATTGTGAATTTCGACCAACATCGATAGGTATAGAAGGTATAGTATTAGTAATGAATATGGGATTAGTAGTAATGCATACTTTAGGTAAATCATAAACATCCCTCCTTTAAATGGCTGTTCGATGATGACCTATACCAATTCTACCTAAACGTAATTTGTTTAATGGTTAAAGATTTTGTCAACCATAAAATAACAAATGGAAAGGAACTAATTTAACTTATGAAAAATTATGTGACGTTGTATAAGTACTACGACCAATTTAATAAACAAATTGTCGGTGCAACCACGTACTGTGAATTTGCAAACAACATGACATCGACAGAAACAGAATTAGCAAGTCGTTCACTTTTCTTACAGATGGACCTGACCAATGAATACTTAAATAGATTGCTGAAAATAAGATTGGTTTGGCTCACAGAACGACTAATTATTCTGGAAACTGGAAAAACAGTAGAAATTGCATCTGCGGCAATGTACCACGAAGATATAAATGGTGACACGATACCTGTCTTAATTGTAGATGTGTTAGACACAGATGCAGAAATACTCCTTAAGCATGGATATGCTGATATGGGTGAGTTGAGTACCAAATCTACACCACCATCTATAAGATGCAATTACACCAATATGTTATATAACACACACACTAACAGTCGGTGTGACTTCGCCTTTTACCACAATTTTAGTGTATATGATGTAAAAGGGGATATCTTTGACTTTATCACTAAGACAGACATACGTGAATTTGAGACCGTTGTTATATCAATACTGGAGACAATCATATTTACGTGTATGGATTATGGTAATATTTATATAAGAGACGATTGTGCTGAACGTGTAGATTTCAATAGTCCAGATGGAAATTGTTTGGTTGCAATCACAAATAACATAAGAAAACTTACCAACGAGCACAATTTAAGATTGAGACACGTGTATGTAATCATATCAGATTTTATAATATACGATGTTAGAACAGTCTTTGGATGTATTGAGTATCTTCATGGTATCGTGACTAGATTGATGAATATATTTGAAAGGGAAAAAGCATTTTATGACATTTTATTATCTGATGATGAATCTAACAAAGCTGACCTCATCGATGAATATTACACGCGGTTCGGAGAACCATTTACTGTATGGGAATCAAATAAGGATTACATGTTTGATGAAGAGCATGTGGATTCTGTAGTATACAATGGAAAAATATATTTCTGTCTTGAATCTCATAGGTCAACAGATGAGTTTGACTATAATAAATGGAAAAACGTAAATGCGGAGACATATCTCGAAAACATTAAGAAAAAACATTGATTGTTTCACAAATAAGTTATTCCATTTAAAACAGCCTTTTAAAGGAGGGTTGATATAAATGGCAAAAAATGAAGAACGAGAAGGCTTCTGGATTGTATCCCCGGCCGAGAAAGAAGAGGAACTCCGTTTAAAGAAACGAGAGGAAATGTTAGCTCGGCTTAAAGAGGCATCAGCCAAGAGGTTATCTTCCACAAAAAACAAATCAACAGGAGAAACTAAGGAGAAGCGTAATAGTTACGATTTCTCCGAATCTCCTGAACCAATAGTCGACCAGTATCCTGTATCATACAATCCACTGCAAGATATGGATTGGGATATTTTAATGGATAGGGTTGAAGATGAGAGATTGTCGAGAGATATATCTCCCATTGAGGAAACCACCGATACAAACATATTCGGCTATTATCGTCAGAATAGAAGCGATGATGATAAGTATGCTAAAATGTTCAATGACGAAATTGCCATGGTTTCAGAAGTATTAAAGGAGCTTCGTGAGATGGGTAAACTCGTTAATGGTCGGCTTAAATCCATGACTGGTAAAGGAGCAGGGGGCGGAGCTCCTAAGAGTTATTCAGACCTAGTCAGTGCGGCCTCCACCATCCAGTCAAATAAATTGGCAGCAATCGATAAAATTGCCAATTATAAATTAAAGAAAGAGGAACTCATCCTTAAAGTTAAGAAAGAATCGGGTGAAACCGAAGAGAAGAGTGTTGATGAGTTGGTTGACCAATACTACAGTCGACTTCTTCAAGGTGGTAGTTCTGATCTAACAAGTAGTGCTGTGGCAAGAGCATTGCCAGACAATTATCAATTACCAACTGAACGTCAAACCATCATTGGTGGTGACGACAGTTGTGATGAAAATGACCCATTGTTGAAGAGACAATATCGAATTACAGATTTTGCTGTTGATGAAGATACTGGCATTGATTATAGTGACGGAGACCCATATGGATATATAGCAAATGAGGGTAGGAATGTTGAGATATGTCTACAAAGATTTCCCAGTGGGAGAACCGCATTTGTTGCGCTCGACGCTGATGGTGAGTCAGTTGATGGTTATGAATTGCCAGGTGACGACTTACTCGAAACAATGAGCTTTACCCCTATGTCAAAATATGCAACAGACCAAGCCGGTAGAAAATATCGTATTATCGATTTTAGTACTGTAGAAGACTTGTCTGATTTGGATGAATATGACGACTATGAGTAACTAATTTAAAAATATGATAAGGGATACCGATAATGGGCCCCTTATCATATTTTTTGTTAAATTTAGTATGCTCCGGTGTCGTTATCCACACCAGAACCATATTCATCTTCAGATGTGTTTGACGTGTCTGCCAATTTCGCTTCTCTAGCTTTCTGACCAATTCGTCTTGCGGCACCCTTCATTATAGCACTGTCATATATATCTTTCATGATGTCCCAAGGGACCGAACTTGCCAATCGCATCGTTACCTCTCGTACCATTTCCTCTTTAACAAATACCTGGTCTTCTGGAGGATTAGTATCCTGACCCATCAGCCAAGTATCTACCATACTACTAGCAGTTGCTATATTGTCACTAAGCTGCTGTGACATGATATTGTTATTAATAGCATTTGATTTGCGTAGAACAATTCTCATATTATTAAGTGTTTCTTCAGGTATACTGGTTGAGTTATACTTAAGGATTTTTCTAATCGATTCAGTAACGGATGGGTCCAAATCGCTTGCTATGATACCACACCGTTTAAGATGCCTGATGTTGACCATACCAAGCATGGTTGCATACTCTACTTCATCCATGAAATCAACCATAACAGCCGGGACCCCAGTAGACCCAATACACATCTTACGTAAATCTGTAAGAAAATCATTATGGATATCAACCTGCTGACCAGATACAACTTCCATATCAAATGGTCGTATATCAGAGGTGCCCATATTGACATAATATCTTTTATTTATTGCTCTATTGCCGTGGAGTATATCACCTTGAGCAATCTGTAATAAATCAACATTGTTGTCCTGGAACTGGTCCATTAAATCAGATGCCTGATTCATAAACTGTGAATCTAATGCACTCTCTCTGAGATAATAAAATTCACTATCAGTACTTTTCGTTATGATAGCAGTGATATTAAAAAGAAGCAACGATGTGTACAATCTACCGTAGAAAAGTGACCTAAGTAATACAGGTTGGCCATTGCCATTTTCATCGGTATTGGTATTATATGCCACTACATATTCTGCTGGTACAAATTTTATTCTGATTGGACTATCTCTACGTTCAGCATATAGAACGCAGTTGAGAATCATTGTACGTAATTGCTGGTCTCCCTTTATCAAATCCGAGTACTTTAAATTCCTTAATGATGCATTGACAATATTGTCAATAATCATTGTTCTCTGATTGAAGTTGAGCTGGTTTGACATTATGTCTGTCAAAGTAGTTCCCATCCTAGTCCACTCATAATTCTCAAAATAATAATACCCTAATGTGTAGTCAAATATTTTGATAGGTACTAACTGTCTTGGGTCAGCTAATCTTAAATCACATCCTTGAATCTCATTAATCTCTTTTTCCGTTATTGTACCATTTTCAACGCCCTTATGTGACTTAAACGAGTATTGTTTGGCCACTCTATTTTTCTGATTCTGAATGGCTTGGTCTACCATTTTCTGTAACTCTGGGTCCATGCTCTCATAGACAGTGGTTTCAACTCCTGTTACATTTGGAGGACTGTTGTCCTCACACACAGTAAGCTTATCCAGATTTTCCTCTATAATTTTCAATCTGGCTTCTACGACAGGGTCAAGTTTTTTGTTTCCCTTGTTGTCGATCATAGTATTCTCTTCAAATGAAAGGAATAATTCCTCACACCCTTCCATGATTGCTTTTTTTGTCTCTTCTTCTGACTTAGTACTCTTATCCCCAGAATCAACAACTGATTCACAAAGATGTCTAGTACCAAGTGTAGCGGCAGATATAGCGGTAGAATTACCATATGCTAACCTCATACCTATTTCTGAAAACGGTGTAATGATTACATAGTACGTACCATACTTGATGCACTTAGGACCAATATGGTCTTTTAACTTCTTACTAAACTCTCTGTACTTAAATGCCTCTTTAACTTGGTCTGTGTATTCGGCAATTTTATCTGGGTCACTTACCCCCGGAAACTCTACATCATAAGTGAGATCAGTTCCCGGTTGCTCTGCCGAAAACACATTGTCTCGGATACAAGCAACTGCTTCTTCCAATTGATAAAAATATGCACAGACAGAATCTATTTCGTCATATATGTGGGCAATATCTGAATTGCTTGACATGAAATATGATGCCATCTGTGAATCACCAGTAGTGAACAGTCTCTCTAGTTTACTCTTATTTAACCAAGCATCTCGTTTAGGATCACCTGTGGACTTAACCAAATTATTGCTTGCTCCACCATTGTAACCAACAAGTGCATTGGCCATATAGTTATAGACACTTTCGTTTGGCGATTTTGCTTTGTATATATTTTGTCCATCTGCCTGGATTGCCTGATTAAATCGGTTATGTATCCTAAATAGGTCGTCCCCTCTTTCCATATCGGCAAATCCTAATGCTTTGGCCTGAGATACCATAGAGTTTCTAAAAACTTTATTAAGTTCTATAACTCTATTGATGTCAGCACTTATATCTGAATTTGTTTTATTTGCCAATGGTTATCCGTCCTTTCTATTAAATTATACTTACTACTGTTGTTTCCCGGTCAAAAAAACAATGACGATTACAAAAAACAATAAGGTGGACGTATGTCACGTCCACCTTATTAATTAACCATCACTTCGTGTGTGGATGCTTCCTTTATTTGTTAATTTTATTAAGAATATGCATTTTTTGTCCTTTCGTTGTCGAGGGAATATTTTCAACCATCTGACACACCATGCCGCATTTTACAACAGCAATAGTTAACTCGTATGTGTTATTCAACCTCACCAAATACTCATCGTCTGGCATGTCACAAATCGGTACCCAACTATTTAAAATGTCTAAAATTTGGCATTGAGTGTCTCCACCGAACTGTCTTTTTAACCTACTTTGTATCCAATTAATCATATCATCATCTTTCACATAACAACAAAATATTCTGTCCGCCGAGTCAATTAACATGTGGAATAGGAATTTTGATATGTCTGTTGGCATATTTGTAGAGGTAATTAATTCTAAGTTGATTACTGATATTTGATGAGTGCCATCCATCAGAGAACACTCCTCAATATCAGTCACAACGTCCATTCCCAAACCCACACTGGATATCAAATCATTCATGTTGTTCAATATAATGTATTGTGAACTCGAAAAATCCTTTAAGATTTTATCACAATTAAATTCACTAGACTTTAAACGTAAAAGAAAGTTCATGTATTTTTCCCTAAGAATTGGATGGGTTGCGATGAACTTTCCTTTACATAACAAATAGTTCCAATTCATTTCAATACCATTAACAAATTCAGATGTTGACATGTTTTTCCCAACCAAACTCATGTCGTCTGGATATATGGATAGATACCGGTAGACTATTGTAGGTACAATCATAAAACGTCTTGATATATCTATAATTGCAGCATCGCCATTTTCAAATGCAGGTAATTGTAATACACACGTCCATAATATCATATTTGCTCATCTTTAGATCCTTTCATAATCAAAGTTCTTCAAACGATTTAGTCGATTCGATGTATCTTGCATATGAATATATGCTAAACGATTCAAAGAAATCATATTTAACATGCAACTGTAGCACACCTACGGTACTATTAAGCCCCCTGGCAGAATAATATGCTGTGTACTTAGGTTCCCTTGCCGCTTGTTCTACACCATTCAATTTAAAATGGCTTTTTGTTGTTAATCGTATCGGGTCTCCATCGATAGAATAAACAGTGATTAATCCTTTGGATCTCATGGTCTTAATGTCATAATCTGTAAACCTAACCCAATTCAGATCTGCCAATAAATCATCGAATTCCGCATAACCCTCTTTAACTTCAGCATTTGTTATAACTCCAACTGTAGTTATAACATTTTTCACCGTTAATGTTATTACAGACTCATTTATAGACAACGTTACGATGCCCAGTTTTCCTTTAATACTATCTAAATTTGCGGCTAATTCTTTAATATTTTTAACCCTATAAACATTATTTGATAAGCTTCCTTTTATCGGGAATCCTTTCAGTATATGCTCGCCAGGTTTACCAGTGGCAAGTCTTTTTTCAGGAAGCCATATATCATTCTTAACCAGATATGTGTTTCCTATGATTGCTGCTCTTTTAAAGAATCTTATCAGCTCTCTAAAATCCTTAGATTTCATACTTACTTCAATCATTATTACTTTTCTCCTTGTCTAACAATAAATCCAAAATATCTCGTGATAATGTCACTACTATTTGACCAGCCTTAACATTGTGGATTTTAAGTATGCTATCAACCTTGCTATACACAAGGTCAAAATTTTCAATAGTTGCAACCAACTTGTCGAATAAAATATACATTACAACAGGTGAACTGCCATTAGATATAAGTACACTCACAACCAATGTATCCACCGAATCTCCAATATGTGTGATATCAGGTGTAGATTTTACTATGAGTTCAGCTTTATTTTCAGTTTTCGACTCTGCTGCATACGGGTCCAACTGTCCTATCTTCATAAATTTAACACCATCGTAATTCTTAACATTTACTACCATAAAATTATTCCTCCTTAGTTTGTTAAAATTATCCTACTTGTATAATATTGATATTTTTTTGATTGACCTCCTTCCATAATTATAATATATAGATATTATTCCTAACAATACAGTTTTATACCATATTAAAATTAAAGTTGATAACCTTGATAAACAAAGCTATCAACTTTAACACAATTATCTTATTAATTTCATTAAGTCATCTTCAACATCTTTTCCTACCTGCTCAATTCCAAGTTTATTTGATACTATCCTATTTAGAGTATCAAAATTCGGTAGATTGAACCACTTGTTGGCAGTATAGATAGTACTATCCGTGATGATGTCTTCAATGAATTCCTTGCCAGGGTCAATATCATATCTCATATACTTCTCACCGTGTTCAATGTGGAGTTTTCCAATCATTGTCGACGCAAATATATTGAAAGTTACAATACTTCTCGGATACATTGCTGAAAAGTCAAAGTCTATTGCATCACCGAATAGATACATCGACCTCTTTCCAAACAATATCAAACCATTATGACTATTGAGTTCTGGGTCTCCTACGATTGCACCAACGAATGTATCATCGTCATCATCGCCCCAATCATCTTCATCTTCAACAATCTTAAATTTTTCTTCGGTTGAACCAAAGTTCACATTATTACCAAGGATAATATTATCCTCTAAGAACTCATAGTAGAAGAATGACCGTAGTGATACGGTCTGTTTTAAACCGTCCTTATAAAGACAGTATGAATAGTAGCAGGAGTTATAGAACGTAAACGTGTCTCTACATTTTCTATCTATGCCCATCTGCAATAAGGTATCTTTAGCATTATACAGAACATACTTCACATAATCAGTTCTTGAAAAACGTATAAAGTTACCAATGTCGGTATAATCCAATTTTGAATCACCTATCTCTGCTTTACCAACAGCACCCAAGTTAACTCTACGAACAGCACCTTGAGATTTTCTCATAGATGCATAATTAATAAGCTGGTCGATATAGTGAGTATATGACGAGATTGTAAAATAACTTCTTTTCTTATCGAAGTCGAATGCCCTATCATCCTCAAAATACATCAAGGATGTTGTTGGGAAATCTGAGTGGCACATTATATTTTCAGCCTTTTCTCCCAACGCATATATTCTGTCTTTAATGTATGGAATATCGAAATCCATGTTCCATATCAAACAGAAGTCTCTTTTTAACGTGTGAATTAATCTGAATATTTGACGAAGCATTTCCAATTCATCATCAAACATATAAATTTTATAATCAAGCACACCATAAGAATCATCAAACATATCATGAAACTGACGATGTACATCATCTATATTTTTGATGAAGTCATCTATCAGCGGATTGTCTTTGGTATGCAATAGAAACTGATAGACCGTATTCGTACTATCGTCTACAACCGACACTGCATCTATTGGACATTCACCATGTCGTGGTATTCCTCCACCCATCCAACTCATCTGGTCGATTTCGATATCGAGGAATATTTTAGTTGGCTCTTTTTGTCTGTCATTTCCAAGCTCATGTTCCCATAGAACCATATAATAAGTTTCGATAGGGATATCTGCTCCCAATATATAAGGATATTTATATAATTCTTTTCTATCGTTTTCCTTTGTATGCTCTCTTAAATATCTTTGCTCGGATGGTCCGGCAATATTTGCGATTTCTTTAAATCTATCTTTATATTTTATTTCATGTGGAATACATTCTTCCATCGGCAGATGGTGTCTTGCCCTCCTAAAAGTCCTGAATTCTTCTTTTACTTCATATATAACATATGTCGGGTCTTTGATTGTCAAGAGATGTTTTTCTCCGGTAATCAAATCCCTGTAAACGATGTTTATATAATCTGACCAATTAGTTATTTTTGATGGTTTTTGGTATAGTACATCGGTCAACATGAGTTGTCGACCATGTAAATCCTCAAACATTTATTTTACCTCCTGTAAAAAATAACGAGAAAGACTAATATCTTCCTCGTTATTCCTTTGTTTCTAATACCGTTACTCTTTGTCAGGAACGCAATCCTCTGGATGATCTAATGTTATGGTATGTTCGTCGTTTATACCCACGATTGAGTGGTTATCCCAGTATATTTTTGAAAACATCGTAATTCTCTCCTTTTGGAATGGCAAACACGATTCTATTTATATTTCCGGATTTGGGGTTATTTGATATAGAATCTTTAAACATGTTAGCCACTGTTTCGGGCGGCCATTTAAAAACACCACATCCCCAAGCACCTACTATCAGCGTATCGATACTCTCTGTAGAAGCTTTACGAGTAACCGCATCTACTCTATTTTTCATTTCCGTCATGGCTAAATCAATTTTCTCTGGTCGATAAAGTGATATAACCCCGTAATTTGGGGCAGCCATCGAAATAATATTAACAACAATATCATTTCTACCGTTAGTAGTAAACCTACATTTAAAATATAAACCAACAGTTTCATACACGCCGTAATTTAACCGTTTGCGGTTATTAGTATAGAAATCCTCACATTTATCCAATATATTATACATTGTAGAGAAGTGACACAGTTGCTCCTCTTGTGCCATCATACCGGCCATATAACCACCACCGGGATGTTTATATGATGCGAAATTCAATATCACCATTTCTTTATTTGATTCATAGTATTTTCCAATTGCCTCAACTGTGGTTATATTATCAAGCACAATCTCCGGCTTTCTATCAGTATCACCAGGATAATCAAAACAGTCGTTATTACGAATAACAAACACCGTCGTTCTATTAATTTCATCACCATACAATTCTTCCATATTACGATAATGACTTATTGCCAGCTGTTTTCTACTTTCTGTACAAGCTTGCTCTATGGTTAATCCTAACATTACACATCTCCTTTCTAATTATTACAGATTCAGTAGATACATTTGTGGATCTATACAATATCGAGCCCTTGTTCAGACATTTTAGTTCTTTTATATTCGATTCTCTTATTGACCATACCATCGATGATATCATCGAGGTCTTGTTCAAGAAATCCCTGTTCTTTTAAAATAACTTTTATAGCCGATATCAATTCATCCCTTTTCTTTTCCTTATCAGAAACTCGAGGCTTTGTTATATTGGCATCGGTAATTTTGAATTTTAACATCATTGAATCAAATGTAATGTCAAAATTCACCTGTACAAGTTCTTCTATCAATTTATCAAGCATTGGCATCTTTAGTTTCCTCCAATTCTTTTTCTATTTTGTAAGATAGTATCATGTTTTGTAACGTTGCTGGACATATTTCATAGTCGTCATCATAATATGAAGATGGACAATTATTGTATTCAAACACTTCCTTTTTGTCAACTTTAAAATGCTCACACATTTGAGTCATTTGTTGTTGGTTAAAATATAGTAATTCGATTTTGACATCAAATCTACCATCCCTAATCAATGTAGGGTCAAGATTGTCGTAGTAATTAGTGGATGCTAAGAATATACAATTTGCATTTGGGGTCTTCATACCATCAATGAATTCGAGTAGCATTTTTTGTTTCATGGCTCCGTCAGACATGTCTTTATCTCGTGATGAGAAAGTAACCGAATCGATTTCTTCAATAATTATTACTACATACACTGTATCACATGGGCTATCATCAACAATTTTTGATACTTGTTCGTAAATACCATTTATTGAACTATCTAGATCAAGAGGAGTTGAAGCTACATCTAACGTATATATATATATATATATAAAGCCGATTCGAATCATCTTGTGAATTATCAAAATCCTTTATCTTCTGCATTAATTCACGTATTATGGTAGCTATAAGTGATGATTTTCCTGTCCCAGGCTTACCATATAACAAAAATCCAATGCGCCGATGTATTGAATATTGACTATACATACTGGCAGATATTGTAAACCTCCTTATATTATCAATAATAATATTTTTACCACTTTCGTGCATAATTATATCAGAAATGTTTTTCAGTTGAATCGTTACCGTATAGAACACAGTTTCGTTACCAGTAGCCCTTTTAGAAGGACGAGATGCATCAATGAAGGTTTTCTGTTTACTTGGGTCCTCTTTATCACCTGTCATAATGGTTTTTATATTGCACATATACTTTTTTGCATTTTTACCGACAAAAGTTATTTCAACACAACAAGCAGTTGAATCGCCTTCAACTAATCTCATTCCAATAAATCCATCAATTTTTGGTGATGATATGATACACAAAGTGTGTTTATCTGGGAAAAATACAACTGGAGATTCACTGTTTTGCATTATATCAAACTTCTTACGCATATCAGACATATGATAAAATTCCATAGAAATTTTACTACGTCTTCCGAAAATACGATTTGTTCTATTTATATACAAATGATAAATATACTTTTCTATAGAGGTAAGACGATATGACCTGGACGTATAGACAAGTTCAGATACTCGTATGGTGGTAGCATATTTATTATTGACTATAATATTTTCAATTAGTTTTCGTGGTATATTACCTTTATTATTTTTTAATGAATAAAGTCTCTTTGGAATAATAGATACACTTTCTGTCACATTGTTCATTTTTACTATACTCCTAATCTGCATTGTGAATGAATTTCCGTATACAATGGCAACATACAGTCCATACAAAGCATTATCGTTGTCCAGTACACTAGGTTTTTTTTCAAATACAAAGATTTAAGATTTAATGATGCAAAACGGGCGAACACCCATACCGCGCCAACCACAGTCGTCGTAGTCCACGCGGCCGCAGGAGTTGACACACCGGACGTAAGAAGAATCTCCGCGACTCTGTGTTTGATTGGGACTAGCGAGCCAATATGGAGTTCCAATAGGAGGAATGTGTTCTCCAAATTCAATTAAATCCATACTTGTCAGTAATGATAAAGTGTTCCCTTCAACCACCCCATAATCTTTAAGCCGTCCATAGATGTTAAATCAGTAGTGATTGGCACAAGTCTATCTCCAAATTCATTCTTCAATTCTTCTGCTAACTTGTGATTCTGCAATTTTACAAGAACATCTGATTCAGCATAATTGTTATTTTTACCAAAATTCGTTTTAAAAAGCACCCCATATAGAAAATAATATGTAAGGCTTCCTTTCTTTACATAAGTCCAAAGTTTATTACAAATTCTAACTGTTCTTTCTTCAATATAATTTTTGACAACATTCCGAAACTCTTCTTCATATTTTCCAGTATCCTTCTCATACCACTTTGGAAGAAAATCCTGGTCTACTATATAATTCCATTTATTAATATCTTTAGAACAGTCTCCTTCTGGGGGTACAAGTTCAACCCTAACGAATTTTGCATTGACTTTATTAGTTGTTCTATCTTCTATACCCATGCTCTCCAACAGATCTGAATGACTTTCGTTTCCTTCTGGCGATAAGATTACACGATTCTTTAAAATGATTCCACTTTTAAACTCACACATAATTACATTCTCTCCTTTTTCAAATGAAATCACGGTTTGGTTAGTTTTCAAAATATCAGTTTTGCAGATTACCAATAATACCACGAACCACCTGTTCCAACACCTTTGCTGGTAATGCTTTCTGACCTTCTTTTTCTACCAGTTTCACAATATGCTCTTCAAGCGATGGCTTTTCTAATTGATGCTTCATCTTGGTAAAGCATAGTTATAATCATCAATTACAGATATAGTCGATAATTCTTCTTCCATCCACTCTGAACCTGGTTCATATATTTTCTGTAAAAAGTCATCCTTTTCTTTCTCAGTTTTGAATCTCCCGGCAACTTTAGGGTTTCCCCTCCCATATCATCCCATGGAAAATACACTAACGTAAACCCTTTATTCTCCATTTTCTTTCCTCCACTTTACAAGCTAAATGTTAATTCTCACACATTGCTACGTCCTTACACGTAGTTACACTTTCAACGATTTTATACCTGTACGAGCAACTAATGTTTGATTTCGAATCATTATAGACTGCATATGCATCTTCATATTTCGAAAACCAACCTGCAAAAATTCTCCATTCTTCAGGATTATCTTTGTCCTTCAAAAAACTCCATATTTTATTTCTAATTCCATATGCCTTTCCTAAACCTCCGAAAATGCTAATTTCTATTCGTTAGCGTAATCAGCTTCATCGTTAAGATATTCGGTTAGGTCTTCAATGCTGTCTTCTCCTCTGTCATAAGCTTTTAATTCGGAAATAACCGTCTCCAAACTGTCAAATCTTTGTAACGCCTTAATTAATTCTTCCATATCGTTTCTCTTTCTCTCTTAATGAGTTAAATGTCAGTTTTCGTGAATATCGTCCTCCAAAATCAAGCGGTATTGTTGATATGCTTCCAAGCTTTTAGTAAAACCGTACTCATACACCGGGCCATTCAGTCCAGTAATAATTTGTAACTGTGTATTAATACGTTTTTCTAATTGTGCCATAATATTAGCCATATCTAACGCCGTTGGCTGAATATCAATCAACTTCATCATTGCATTGGCTTTTTCTACTGGGTAATTTTCCTTTATCATCATAGCCGCCACCTGCTTATTAAAAGCGTCAGTATCAATTAATCTCATAACGCGCCTTCTTTCCTTAAATGCTAATTCAACGGCGGAAAACAGCCGCGTAAAATTTCCAATAACCTCTTATCGTTCTCCTTACACTGTTTCGCCAGATTGCATGGAGTATCACATTTAAAATAATCCTACCGCCTCGTATCAGCCTTATCGCAATGATTGCATGGATTATTCATTTCTCGTCTTCCTCCTTCGCTTCCCAGTCCTCCCGAAAATGCTAATTCTCACACATTGATAAAAATCATAATATCACAAACCGCTCGCGCCCCATTCAGGTGGCTGAATTACTTCCATTTTCTCAACGTCAGATACTCCGTTCTCATCCACACACGGGAGCAAGTCATTTCCTTCCCAACAAAAGAAAATTCCTGTGATAGACACGTCTACGCTCTCCGGTTCAAAACCACGAAGAGTTTTAATAGTTGTCCTCTGAACCGTTTTGAAACACACTTCAAATTCCCGAACCTCTCCATCTTCCAGCACCAGTCTGGTTCTATCGCCAACATAGATAGGAGTTCTATTTTTATCAAATAACCCTGTCCACAATTCCAAAATAACACCTCCAAATCTTAACTATAAGCTTTGTGGAACGATGTGTACATCTACTGGTTTTACAACATAAAACCTTCCTTCATCTTCGTAAATATCTCTACTATTGTAATACACTATAAATTTTCCTCTATTCATATATGCACTCATAATTTCTCCTTCTCTATTCAAAGTGACTTGAAATTCGCTTTCATTATTAATTAGTTCACCATTCCTCGATTATCTCCTCTGCACTTTTACCATAAACATAATTACATGCACATTTTGTCTCTGGTATTTCGTCAATGTGTAATTTTGTACATCTTCCCATTGTAATACCATTTTCATCTAAAAACCGCTCCCAATTAGGGCACTGGACACATTTTCTTATAACGCTCATATCATTAAGTCTTTCGTCTGGTGTACTCAAAAAAACGTTATCCTCATAATCAAATATACCATATACAGAATTATTCACTGAAACAATAACTCGACTCCCAGAAATAGAGTAATCCATAAAAGTAATTTCTCCACCACATCCAGACTCTTTGAGTGTATGCTGTACTCTCTCAAAAATTTGTGATGGGTGTATACCCATCTTCATTTCTCCCTCTTCTGCCCAATACGCAGAATTTACTTCCCTGATATATTCATCATCAATTTCAAACATATTTACCTCCTAAATTTTCTAGTTTGGCTCCAAAAATCATCGTGCAACGTTTTACATGTGCGGATTGCGCACATGTTTTACCTCCTGGCAACTCCATGCACTGGTGTCTACAGTTATGCGCTTTGTAATAGTCACATCTCACACATTCCATCCCTTCCCTCCGGTTCTTCCGAAAATACTAAACTACTCCATCAACCCCGCTATCGCCAAGAAATAGCTTACACACTCACGGCACATGTAGTAGCTGTTACCGTGCCGATGAATAAGATACATCTCTGGTCGTCGATATCCACATATAGAGCATTTTGCTGATTTCTTTGTGGTTTTCCTGATGGACATCTCATAATCGTTTATCTTTTCTTTCATGCTCCGGCTCCTCCCGGAAATCTTCGTGATAAAACAGCCACAGAGTCAACCCTTTTGCCATCTTACACCTCCATAAAATATCAGTTTTGCGGATTGTGCAAAGCCAATTCTGTCTCCCTTGTAATGCCGCTGTTGTCCGTTACTATGCTACACCCAATAGGTTCCATCTCCACATACCTCAACCACAACTCCTGTGATGTACTCATGCGTATTCAGATACCGTCTAACGACATCTCCATCTTTTCAAGTTATTCATCTCTGCTCCTTTCCAGTTTTTCGAAAATATTAATTTTGCATTTTAGTAAAACGCTCAATTTCTTCATGAATTAGTTTTATTGTCCCAGCTAATCTTTATATTTTCAGTGTTATATCCGCATGAACATGTCCAGACAGTATACCAACCACCGAAGCAACGTTTTAAAACTGATTGCATATATCTCCCGCATTTAGGACATATTTTGCCATACTTAATTACTTTTACCATTATGCTATCCTCCTAAATATCAGTTTGGTTAATTATTTCATAGGTGATACTGTCATGATATTTACCAAGCCTGTCCTTAAATGTATCCCTTAAAACAATCTTCCCACCATTATACTTCTCACAAAACTTATCGTAATGCCTTTCAACCGGATTTCCACTAACCATATACCATTCAATTCTATGTAGCTTGAATTTATTAATTAGAGTATTCATGATTTCAAATAATGCCTGTCCAATCAAAGGATTTCATCTATCAAATGACATAAGTCCAAACCTATGTGCCTGTGACGAATACCAGTCAATGTCGTAGCTAACATAACCGACAAGTTTATCTTTGCTATCAACAATTGCAAACTGATATGTTTATCTGCACGGTTCTTCTACTATTTCTGGCATACAGTTATCACAGCAGCCAGCTTCATACATCAAGTCATTGGTATATTGTAGCTTTTGAAATTCATGTAAGATTTCCTCTTTTCTCAAAATTGCTGGTATTAACATCTATTAAATCTCCCTTCCTTTCCTCATAAAAGACATCTCTCGATTGTTTACAACTTGATACCATTCTGGGTCAATGTTGTATACATTCATGAATTCATTGGTTGCCTGACCTTTGTAGCCGTTGCTGACAAACTCATTCGTTTCATCATGGATTATTCCTCCTTTTGGTAATGTGATCAGTCCCATACAATTGTATCGAACCAAATGTATAATATATACGTAAAGATAGAGTATGCTGGACACAAATCCAGCATACTCTATCAGATAGTTTAATTGTTATAAGTTACATCGTTAAGATATTCCTTGCTGGCATAAGAACCAGTAAGGTCATTGCCATTCGGGTCAGTCCAATCGTCGATGTCATGGTCACCAACGATTTCCTCAATCTTAGATGCACTGTAGCCGGAATACATGTTAAGATAGTTCTTAAGAATTGCAAACTTCTTGAGAGCTACCGAGCCGATGTAGTTAATCTGTGAGCTCATATACTTCGTAGTTGTGAACTCAAGGCTTAGCTGTACTAAGTCATGTGAACCTGGCTCATACTCAAAATGAGAATGGTCAGAGCTTCTCGGGAACATGTTTGTCAACAAGCACACATACTCAGGCTCTTCTCCAGTTGGGTCTGTTGCCACATAAAGTGCTTCCATTGTATGGTTGGCCTGGGACAGAACATAAGACGAAGAATTTGCTTCAACATCTCTTGCACCATGGTAATGGCTTAATCCTGTATATGGGTCAACCGTACCAGTCAACCAAAAATCGATATATGTACGAATCAGAGAACCCTGAGTCTCATATACCTTAATGGTAACTGACGTGGTGTCATCCTTAACATTTACCGGAATCTCAACCTGGTTACCAACGTAACCAGCTGTAATGGACTGGAAGTCCGTCGTATAACCCTGAATACCACTAATACCTACGTTACCGAATTCAAGCATGTGCTTAAACTTGCGCGTCTCATCTGGGAGAAGAAACTCAACGAAGGCAGGCATTCTCAGAAGGAAAATACGGCCATAGCCTGTACGAAGTAAATCATACTGAGCCAGCGCATCATTCTTGGTGTTAGTTCCACCAAGCCAATATGCACAATTAGTGATTTCTGTATTGCATTTACGGATATTATCCTGTAAGGTTGCCACTTTTGCCATATTATTTCACCTCCTTTAAATTGCTGTACTTGTACTGGAAATTGTCGTAGCATCTGTAACAGTTCCTGTCCTAGGATCAAGATAGATTTCAAGAACACCACGAGTGATAACGGTCTTAAATACCAGACGCATTCTCAGTCTCATGATAGACTTTTTCTCATCGGCCGCAGACATAACGAACTGCACGGAAACAGACCTAAGATATGCGGACAACTGGAAACTAATCTCTTTCTCAGCCTGCGTCTGGTATGCCAAACGCTCTGTCTCTTCACCAATCTTATACAGTTTACTGTTGAGGATATCGTATGCAATCTTAACAGCCTTATGCAAAATGTATTCGTTAAACTCGAGCTTCCTGTCACTATTAGTTGGGCAGGTTGTGATTGCAGTGGATCTCTGAACAACTCCAGAAGAAACTGTCTCGTAGCAGTTTGCACCGTAGGAGTAAATCTGCTTCTTAACATCGTTCATATCTGGATTGATGATAGGTACGAATGTACCAGCCACAAAGTCGATACCAGCCTTAAGCCTAGCATCTTCACGCGCCCACGGTGTTGTGAATTGATTGGTGGAGATGTGCTTAGGCAGGGCTTTTGCAACATACTGAGTGATTGTCATAGGGATAATTTTGCCCGTGTAGTCAGAGTCACGATACTTGTAGCTACCGCATTCCTTAACCAGATTGTACGCATTGAGGTTCTTTAACTCCTTCAAGAAATTAGACACCTCTGATACCGTTGACAGTAATCCGCTGTCAATATATGTAACAGCATCGTACTCTCTCTTAGCTGCAAATGCAGCCATTTCTCTCTTGACTTCATCCGGGAAATTAGCATCTAGTGCAAAATCTGCCGGAGAACCGTATCTACTAATAAGCTTGGGGTCAATTGTACCCTGGAATGCAGCAGTCAACAGTTCTGTTTTGGTTTTCTCAACTTTCGCAGAATCAGTTGCATCTAAGTCACCATCAGAACCCTCTACCAAGCCAAACCCATCAACAGAGATTAGATTAACATAGTCATCATCTGCGGAATTATCCACAATGCTAATCAGGGAGTTTGCCAAACCATCCATCTTCAGGCCAAAGATGATATCCAGGTTGGTCACACCCAGTTTGTAATCATCTGTAGCATCAGGATTTCCTTCGAGAACAGTCTGATATTTCTTAACGATATCTTCCCACGTATCCACGTGGAACATCATTGAAATTTTACTGGAACCATATTCCTGGTCATTCACCCTATCTTCGATGAATGTGGACGGATTTGATGTGTCCGTATTCCAATCAAGCAACTCATCAGAGAAGGTGCCGTTGATTCTCTCTTTAACGGTTAATCCAGTTTTACCAGGCTCCATGACCTGTAACTGATATGTCCGATACGTATTATTTTCGGAATCGTAGTCAACGGAATCCACAAACTTAATCTTAGTGGAATTTCCATATTTGCCACGACCCTGCTGCCAAAATGTGAACAACGGCTTGCTCGTATACCCTTCGGAACCTACCACACTACTATACATCCCGGCAACGCCCGTCTTTAATTTAGATTCAGTAGTAGCTTCCTTAACTGAGGTCTTTCTGAATTTAATCTTGAGCTTGGGGGTTGCACCCTCTAATGGATGACCGTCTTCCCCAGTCGGTGTTTCAACCTTATAGTCAATCATGACTACAAAGTTTGCGTATGTTGCATTAGCAGGTAACAGTCGCAATGTATACATACCACACTGTTTTGTATTGAGGGCAGCAACTACGTTATAGGCAGCCTGACCGTATAACTTATAGTTAGGCGTTCCATATTCATTGATAAACATATCTGTGCTTGTGGAGTACAGCATAATGTTATCTCGACCGGCCCCGAAGAAACCAACCTGTATGCCATTGAATGATGGGGTCGGAGTTACCACCTCATCATTTGCATCATAGATCGTATTATCTTCGAGGTAAATCGGAATGTATGGATGCTTGTACTCAAGCGTAACATTATCAAAACTTGACATATGTTTATTTACCTCCTTTTTATATTTAAGTAAATGTTTAAAAACAACATCGACTAGAAACTAACACGTTACTATCCTGTGCATTTGAAAATCTCTGAAGTTGAAATATTCTACACAATATCTTAATCTAAGGAGGTGAAACCTTGTGAATTTAAGGACCGATGGTTTTGAAGACATTGAGATGAACCCAAGTCAATTATGTAGAGCATTGGATATACCGTTGATTGATTTAGAGCCATTTATATTATCCACGATGAAAAGAGAATATTTACCAACCATCAATGAATTCTATAGATGGTTGACTGAATTGATTAACAATAACACAGAAGAGGAATTACTCCAAAGAGAGGATATATCCATGGTCATGTTGCTCAATTTAATCAACGACACTCAAGTAGTAGGGCACATACCCAGAGACGTATCTACTAAGATTCACAATTTTGTAGAACGTGAGCTTAATAAGATAGTTGAAGAATAGAGGATGGTAGAGGGGTCCAAACATAAGTGGCTCCTCTACCATAATATTATTTTACTATTTTAAATTTATCACGGAATGCCTTATCTGAATATAGATTAATCCAAGTCCCTTCTCTAACAATCCAGTCATCCTTGTCTGCAAATGTTTTTACATACTTGGTAGAAGTCGTTGTTTTCTGAATGCTAGATTCGCTCACAACAATCCTGTTTTGTTCTATTGCTTTGAGTAACCAATCCGGAAGCACGATGGGTTTATCTGTAGTTGCGCTTCCTCCAAAGATGGGCATTTGGTTTTGTATCCGTCGGTAATTTAATACATCCATTACCTTTATAGCTTCCATTTCTATAGGTGTATAAATTACGTTGTAAATCATTTGTTTCCTCCTTATCGTGTGTCATGCGGTATATAATATCATATTGATGTTCTTGCGCAATGGTACGCATCATATTGGACGGTTTTCTGAAAGAACTTACCTTAAAGTATATTGGTAAGGCTACAGAACCACATATCGTACCATTTAATAATATATCATAGTAGCATGTAGAAAAGCCCAGTTGACTAATTATTTCATAAAATATGTAATCCCAATAATGTGTAATGTCTACCATAAGTGTTGGAGTAAACTTTATCAGCGCATACTCAAATAATCTTTTATACAATTGCATCTGTAAATGTGGCCTATACAAAAAATGTGTCATTATCCCAAACCCCTCTTTTTTGTGTTAATATTTGATTATCTTCTCCACAGGAGAGATTCTCTGTTCCTTCTCAGTGATTGTCATATTGAGTGACGTATCTAACATGTAGTTCATATCCTCAAATGATAAACCACCAAATACCGATTCAGCCGCACATATCTCTCTTAGATTAATAAATCTGTATGCAAACTGACTTACTTTGTCTGGATTTTTCCCATAAAACCATGAAAATGGTTTTGATAAATCGTCTTTGTATCTGCACAATGTTGCAACAATGCTGGCAATATTGGTAATGGGTACAGCTAAACTTACCTTATTAAGAAGCATATTTTTTACCCACGATTCTGGTAAAATACTATATGGTATATTGCAATCCAATCTGCCATTGAGCATCATTTCTGTAAACAACACAACATTGTCTAAGTTTTGAATTACCCCGACGGGGGTCACTTTATCCCCCTTCTCAAACCTGAGTATAGAGTATTCCTTTTCATCAGAATCTTCATATAATTTAATTTTTTGATTTGTATCTGTGCTCGACGGATAAAATGTCGCCATTGTTGGTATTTTAAGAGTACCATTCCACGCCGGCTTTGTATCCGTCGGATTTTTAAAATATGCCATTGGTAATAACCCAATGGATTCTGCTTTGGTTCCTACAATTTTAGATGTATTTTTCTCCATATAATCTTGATAAACATATAATTCTATCATGCCATCTTCGAGATAAAATAAACCATCTCTTACTGCAAACTGTACCGGTGATTTCATTACAGCCTCCCTCATATATTGTATTTTATTGGTCTGTGCTATTAAACTTATTCACTTCACAAGAGTTGTCGTAGGTTTACATATTCAGATACAGTAAATCCCTGCATCTTCAACCATTTTGCTAACAAATGTCTATGACAAAACTTTTCAGACGATTCATAGCACATAAAACACAATCCGTTAAATCTACAATTATTTTTATAGCGATTGATAGCATCGGTCGTAGATGATTTAATTATTTCTATTAAATATGGAATATTATTTCCGTTGTCACCACATCTGTCTATGAGTAATTTATGATATGATTTCTCATAACTATCTATATTTTTATCGGTTTTGTACTGTTTAATGATATTCAATGATGGTTTAAGTATACCTACCGATAATCCATTAAACCAAGCTGGTGTCTGTAATGCGATGCTTATTGGTACTAATCCTACCGATACAATCTCTTTGCTTTTCGCAAAATAACTTGTATAGATAGGTATGTCTGTGATGAACAAATTGGTCACTCCTCCTAATATAAAAAACATGGTTACTGACAAAGACACTATTTATCTCGCCAGTAACCATTGTGTTAGTTAAATCTTGCCAAATATTTGGCGATATTAGTTGTAATCATCTCTTTAACGGACTCATCCATTTTTCCGGCCATCAGTTTTTGTAGCATGATGATGAAGCTGGAGTGTAATTTTTTAGCTCTGGAAGTCCCAGTCCAAGACTCATGTGCAAAAAACCTGATTAATGAGAAAATAAAGAGGTTTTCCTGTCCGGGTACATATTGCTGTGGGGTCAATATCCTGTACTCCAACGATTCTTTTACATCATCATTCATGAATGGTACAAGTGATGACGTCAATCCAGAGGATGCAAGCTTTGCATGGTATCTCTTTCCAATATCCCTGACTTTTCCTTCAACTTTAATATCGGAAAGAGTGTGATTGATAATGGATGGATATTTGTCAAGTGTTTCATTCAACACTTCCATTGTGTACGCAGACTCAATCCACTTCACATCGGTCATCAGTTTATTGTAATCGGGTCTTGATGGATCAACCGAATCTTTTACCCAATTACAGTATGCAAGAGCATTGTCTGACAACACTCTCATTGCATCAGTTACATCCGCGTTGAACTCTTGAATGGCCTTATCACAATCAGCCTGAGCTGTTTCGATATCTTTAATGGCCTGGTTATTCTGATAACAAAGTATCAGATAACCCCTCTTGAACTCCATTTTGCGCTTTTCTTTAATATCATTACTGACTTGAACTACTTCTCCGGTGTCTGGGTCTGTGAAAAAATAGTCCACTCCCTCATCGGTTGCAAGTCTCTTGTTGAGCTCGTCGAGTGATGACACTTCATTTAATTTATCCATGATAAAATCCGCATCTTCTGCTCCTCGAAAAGCCATTTTGGACATATCGAGTATATCCTTCTTTTTTTCATCAACGAGCCGTGTCAGATAGTTTTTTCTGGCCTGCTGATTGACAATGTTGGCGTATTCGTCAAAGTTCTCAATCGGATTTTTGTCAATTGATTCAATAGCAGTTGAGAACTGTTCAACTTCGGGATTATCCTTATTGGACAACCCGGTTGCCGTTACATCATAATCTTCAAATACAGATTTTACATTTTCCATACGATCGCAAAACTTTGGGTCTTTTAATGCTTCCTGTGCTTGCTCTTTAGTTGACTCCGGTATAGGATTATGCTCAGTTGCTCTTGTGAAATATAAGTCCGACGTAGTTACAAGACTCATTGCTCTCTCAGTACATTCGTCTATTGATGGTACTCTGTCAAACTCATATTTTGGTAAGGTTGGTTCTGATTGGTTGACCAGATGGTTCGTGTCACCATTACATCCATCAGTTGAGGCCAACACCCTATCGTCCGAAATACCTTTTAAATCGTCTCGTGCGACAAACCTATCATTGTCGCAATTAATCTTATCGTCATTCATAATTGAATTTCCTCCTATTGGTTATTGGTGGCAAGAGCAAGACGTATATTATTGCGTATCTTTAACGCAGACTCACTACTTCGTTCATCGATAACCTCTTTAATGTAAGCATGTGTGAAATTCCCACAAAGAATCCCACTCTCAAAATAATCTAATAACTGTCTGACGTAGTAATCACCATCGTCGATAGTTTGTAAAAATTCCTCGGTAGACAAATCTACCGAATCTTTGACATAGTCGATAACATCATTGACTTTGGCAAGTATAGATACACTATACTTATCTAAGTCTCTTTTTCGGAAAGCCTGTGTTGTTATATCAATTCCACGACCTCCAATATCCATCGTGTTAACAAGACGTTTCTTGTTTTGGATAATATAATTGACAACAAACGACGTCACATAATCTTCTTTATTGATGACAAAGAAGATATATAGGTCGGAGAGCATGTCAAGATATTCCATTGAATCATCCGTTGCTGGGTCCACACACAAATCATATTTGTCACATATTTTTCCAACTAATCCCTGGGCAAATTCAATCATTTCATTGTTAAGGGTTGAAATCTCTTCTGGGTCAACCTTATTATTCTTTATTACTTCAAACTTGGCGATTACAACGTCAAGGAAGTTTCTAACAGAATTAATTTCACCAGAAATTTGCTGTTCCATGCTTCCTCTGATTACGTCCAGAGATAGGGATTCTAATAACGACTCAACTGATTGGTCGGCTATGTCTAATGGATTGAGTTCATCATCTTCTTCGTAATACGGCATCTCCAATCCTCCTCATATTATTTTTATGATGATGTAGTTTATGTAATAATTTTCCATGTTGGTATCATGGATAGATTCTGGTTGGTTCCAAATCAGCCAAATCGTACAACATCTGAATATGCTTCTGAGATAAATCAACCATTGGATACTCAGCCGGTATATTATAAAACCGTATTTGTGTATCCTTACCACGACAATATTCGTCAACCATATAGTCAACAATAGCTCCAACTTCATCTTTATTGTTAATCCAGGAACGGCATTCGTCCTCATAAGACACAGTTCCGAGCACTTGCTTATACATATTGCGAATATAAACAAAATATTTGTCGTCATGGTTAGATTTTATTACGACAAATTCCTTTACAATATTCATCATTTTTGTAAGGTCCAACATAGGCATCACTGTAAATAACTTCATATTCCTAAAATGGTCTGCCTCATATGCCATTGTACAATTGGCAACTGGAGTCTTTTTTGAGTATCTTTCAATTATATCTCTAATTTCGCTATCTATCATAATTTAAAATATCCTCCTGACTAAACTAAAGTTTCGGTTATCTTGTGGTAATGTCCATCAACTGTACATAGGAAAGAACTGTACATTTTCATGGATGAGAAATTCCTTGCCATATATTCACCGAAATTGTCTGACCATCTGTCAATATGATAACCGGGCAGTGCATAGCATTCTCCACACAGTGAATTATCACAATATGTGGCTGTTATATACTTTAATATCTCACACATCTCATCATATGAAAAGTGTGGGTTTTTACTATTTGGGCTAACTCCACCATTGACATATCCGCGTCTGTTAACAAAATATATATTGTATAGACAGTCTGATGAAACTATAGATTCGTCAAATAAACGTAAAATGATAACCTTATCGATTGTCCCGTTAATCATAGTATCCGACAATATTGCAGCATGTGTCCACACATAGAACTTATCCTGGTCATTTGCAACATACTTAGTCAATGGTATAAACTCACGGTGGTTGAAGTCGTCATAATCACGAATTAATTCCAATACACCGGGTTTAATCACTCTAAATGAACTCATAATTGCTACCTCCTATTTAGCGACTTAAATTTATTAACCAAATTACTTCTCCATTCCTCATTGGTTGTGTTAGTAATTTGGTTACCTGGTTTGAAGTTAGGATCATGCTTCTGCAAGGATTGTCTGATAGAACCTATCTCGTTTTGAAATGTTTTTTTAGACAAAGATGTAACTTCATTCCTATGCCTCTGCTCCATTTTCTCTTTCAATTCATTCATATAAAAATTATACATTGTAGGAAACTGTGCCTTAATATAAGGATTTTTATAGAGTTCTTGCAACTTTAAGAATTCATCATCCGTGACAATATCTTCAGGCAATTGACCTTTACGGAATCCATATCTTTCAAGTCTGTCCCCATAATAATAAGTATACATTGCAATACACCAAGCCATGACCATATCATCATGCTTACCGGTGTCCGCCTGTATCTTATCATTCTTGACAACCAAATCACAAATATCTTCAACCAGATACTGAGTAACCAATAAATCCCGTCTAAATGTCACTGTATCACAAAGAAGATTCATCATTATATCACGAGACGTTGGTGTCGTTTTAACACCAAAATATTTATTTTGCATTATCTGCTCTTTCAAAAATCCTTTTTCATCTAACTTTTCACGCATTAACGCTATATCCTGGTTTGCCTCTGTTGCAGCATAAAAGAATCTTTTTAATGGAGAATTGTCAAAGAAATGGATTAATGTAGAACCATTTCTATTACTCTCTACAATAATTATGGGTTTACAGAAATACTTTTGTACCATGTAGTCCAATAAATCACTTAATCCTTGGGGAGTGAGATATTGGTTCTTGTACTCGGCAACGGTCTCTAACGTATACGGGTCCAATACAATCATAGCATACGGGTCCCCACCGTTACCGTCAGATGGGTCAATCGATATGAAATGTATCCTATTTCGCAATTTCTTTATTTCCTCGGGAGGTCTATAGAATAAAATTTCATTCAATGCATCAATTTTATCAACCCATAAAGGTTTTATTTTATTCTCAGATAACTCAGTAATAGTATCTGCGTCAAATGGAGATTTGCTATTGCCAGTAAATCTCTGTAACAATATTTCTCGACGTATTTTAGCAGTATTATAACCAATTTGATTACAGGCTTTTCTGAACCATTGCTCACCGTATCCCAATGATTTATAATCATATTCGATATATACTATGCGATATTTGGATTTTTGATTAACTCGTCGTCTAAGTTCTTTAAACCCTTCATCATAAAATTTTTCACTCCATGGAAGAGCATCATTAACGAGCTGCATAGCTCGTTTACATCTTTTAGGGTCTCCTAAATCGCCAGGAGTTGTTGCAAATATACGACATGCATGACCACCATTTTTAATTGCATTCGTAGATGCCGTATTAAATGCCATACCAGAGACATCTACTATGATATCTATATAGGGAGTGAACTCTGCTTCATCAAAAAACTCAAATACGTGAGAATCACCACGTCCAATTTCCTCGGCGGCTTCTTCCGTTATCGCACGATTTGCGCACATTGCAATATTTCCATTACTGGGTTCAGAATATTGCGTAATATTATCACGTTTACGTTCAATTTTACCAAACTGATTTACTTTCTGGGTACCCATTTTGGCCATATAGCTCGGAAGATCAGCAATATATCGTTTCATCTTTGCCAAATTAGCTTTAACGTTTTTATCATTATTGGCGGAAAACATGAATTGACCATTCGATATGCCAAATTTGAATGCCCATGCCAACATTGCACAGATACCAACAGATTTACCAGTCTGACGAGGTTTCATCAAATAAAAGTTCTGGTCATTGTAAAAGCAATATATTGCTGCCAATGTACCTCTATCTAATCGAAACGGTACTGTACCCGCACCTTGTTCAGGTATTCGTACAACTTCTCTAAGAAAATAAAAAATATTGAGCTTACATTCTTCTACAACCATTATGGCCTGCATTGGAGTTATATTTGGGTCATGCGGGTCAACCCCTTTTAACTCAGGGTTTAATAATGTTAAAAAGAATGCATTGTTTCTTATCCCGAGTAATTTCAACTGTTTATGTACTTCTATAAACGATTGATTTTTTGTGTCCCAATCAATGATCGCTTTCTTTACATTATATGGATTAGGAAGAACAGACCTTGGATTTTGCTCGTGGTCTTTCACGGCTTTTGTCAAGGTCTGTTGATGTGTCCTTAGCGACCTCTGTTGTTCGGGACTCATTGGCCGTTGACTATCAGATACGGCTCGTTGTCTCGATTGTGTCGCAACCATGCGGAGTCACTCCTTATCCTTCATATCCTTTCGGGTATTTTATAAATAACCCATAATGGTCTTCCGTTTCCTCCGGTTTGATTGCCATTACTTTGGTACGGAGAGCATTTAATCTCGCTACCCTGTTATCAGATGCTACGATATCTTTAAGTTCTGCCTCAGTAAACTTCTGACCTTTATTAACTTTCTTGTATCTGTCGGACTGTTGTTTTGTTACAGCCTCCAAATAATCATAGATTGTCTGAATGATATACAACTTATCTTCAGCCGTCTTAATATCACTAGCTTCTATTTCCAGGATAGTCAATTCCCTGTCGGTTACCTTAGTCGATTCCATGATTGCATTATATTTTTCGGTTATAGCCTGCATATTCCGATTGAAATATTCCACATCTGTTGATTCTGATAAAATGGAGGTTGTATCAGTGTTTGGGTCATAGTGACCAACTGCCTTACCGATAACTACCATGAGTCTTTTCGTGTAATTATCGGCATCAGGGGAATTGTGCTGGGCACCAATATACTGCTTTAATACCTCTCGGCGTTTCTGCATAAGATCAATTGTACCTCTGGAATATTCAACCGCTGTCTTCTGATTCCCATCATACTCCGTTTTGGCCATAACCATCCTATTCGTATCCGGATTAGGCAGTAAGTGTCCTTCAATATATGCAACTAAATCTGGGGCAAATTCTGGTGGGACATACGCATCAGCGGCCATCTCAATCTGCTCATTGTCTTTATTCATTACAATCACAGAGAACGCCTGTGTGCATACAAACATAGGAAGAATGCACTTTCTGATAACAGGGTTTTTGGAGAATATCATTCTCTCCAACTTGTCAGATTTCATCATTACGTCACGATAATTCTTAACGAATGCATATGGATCTCTGTTCATAACATGACCAATCTCATGACAAAGAATGGCAACAAATTGATTACCATTATCTACACAAGATGGGTCCCCTTTTGTAAGTATTCGTGGGTCAAGCTGAATCTCCCAGTTGTGTATTTCGCACCATTTTTGTATGTAATCCTGATTGTCAGCTTTAGGGTCATTAAGAACATTAATTAATCCTTCAGATTTCTTAGTCAGTTCATCAATATCCGGGCGAATACATGCAACAAATGGGGTTTTAGAATAATACCACTCAGTCTTAAATTTATACATCGGCATCATTCTCGGTAGAACTGAATCCATGGTCTTCGCTATATTTGAGCGTTCTGGCCTGGTCGCGGTTCTATTTTTCAAATAATTGTCAACCTCGTCTACAATGATACGAAGGTATCCAATTTCTTGACGTGTCATTTTCATATAGAACTTTACCTCCTTTGATTTTAACTGTATTTATATTAAACAGTATAAATACAAGTTTCGTTATGTATATGTGGGAAACGATAGAAATAACGTGTGATTAGGCACACTGCCTAATCACACGTTATTGTATATTTGATATACATACATTTACCTCTTTTATAATTTACTTCAGAACCATATTCATCTTCAGATGTGTTTGACGTGTCTGCCAA
>OLSH01000150.1_pt1 | contig 76177 bp, 73 predicted proteins | sample 1643221 | NCBI WGS metagenome assembly OLSH01 (sample SAMEA3136681, study PRJEB25190) | human gut metagenome | biome: human gut; feature: human-associated habitat; material: faeces | place: Austria | collected 2013 | reverse complement strand
CTGCTCTGCTCTGCTCTGCTCTGCTCTGCTCTGCTCTGCTCTGCTCTGCTCTGCTCTGCTCACTAATTCTATCCATTTTTTACTTATATTATTGTAAGTATGCCTTTTAGCCATTTCTAATGAATTTTTAGAATAAAATTCATAATAATTATAAATTTTATATATTGCTTTGACAAATTTATCTTCATCCCATTCTTTATCTAGTAATATTCCATTATCTTTGACTATGTCTGGTGCTGACTCAAATGTATTTCTTAACACAATTGGCAAGCCTCTCATCATTGCTTCAATATTAGTTATTCCATATCCTTCAAAGTCACTTGTCATTATGAAAATTCCAGCTTCATCTAATTTTTCTTTTATTTTAGTAGTAGCACCTTTAAAAAATATCCTATTCTCTACTTTCTCTTTAATAACTAATTCTTCCAGCATTTTTTTATCTGGACCATCGCCATAAATATCTAAGGTAAAATCTTGTAATTTTTTCATAGCCTTTATTGCCAAATCTATTCTTTTCTGTCTATTTTCAAGCTGAGCTATAATTATCAATTTCTTTTCTTTCTGTTTAACTTTATCCAATAATTCCACTTCACAGGAATGCCTTATAGTCACTCCTTTATTACTTTCAAGATTTAATTCTTTTAAAAAAATTTCTTTACTATTATCAGATAGAAATATATAATAATCCAATTCTTCTTGAAATAACTTTATAACTTCTTTTGATTTAAATAATTCTTTTTTATAAAATTCTAATGAATTATGCTGAATTAAAATTTTTTTAAATTTTCCTCCTTTAAGCATTCTTATATCTTTTGGCTTATTTATTATCACTATATCTGGTTTTTCTTTTTTTATTTCGTACATAGTATATCTTTTTTTCCCTAATATCTTTAAAAATATCTTTTCTTTTAAGGACTTTACTTCCTGTATATTTCTTACATTCTTCACTTCAAAAAGATATTCTTTCCCAGAATTATATGTATAAAATTTAATTTCATCTTTAAAAATTTTTGCTAGAACTCTTTCAAAAGTTTCTACTCCTCCTAAACAACGAGGATCATTTCCTTTACCTATACAAATAATTTTCATTTTTATATCCATCCTTTTATTTCAATAACTTTTACTTTATCGTTATCAAAAGAATTATCATATCCATATTTACATCTAAAATTATTTTTATTTAATTTATTTTTTTTCTCTAAAAATAATTTTTGATTCATATCTCCACCCTTAGTTGGATCAGTATAATGCCACAAGTGAATTATTGGATAATCTAAATTTATAATTTTTGATTTTCCACCTGATTTATACACTCTCCAAGCAAAATCATCATCCTCCTTTCCCCAACTTCTATATTCCTCATCATATCCATTAACTCTTATATAGTTTTCTTTATATATTGCGTATGCTCCTCCAGTTAAATTTGTTCCTCTATCTTTTAAACCTAAAGAATATTTTAAATTTTTTATTCTAGAATTAAAAACTTTCTTCTTTATTTTTTTTATCTGTTTTTCATCTAATTTTAAAGAATTATACTCAAAATTACATTCTTTATTTTCCTTTATGAAATTATTTTTTTCATCTTCAGACATATAATATACTTTAAAAGGAATAAAATAGTCTTTTCTAATTACTTTTAATATTTTTTCTACTAAATTAAATGGAAATATTATATCTTGATCTAAAAATAACAAAATATCACTTTTTGTTTCCTTAACAGCATTATTTAAGGCTCTAGTTTTTCTAAACCCTAGATCTGTTTGCCAAACATATTTTATCTTAAAATTGCAACCCTTTACCTCTTCTTTCAAAAAAGATACTACATCTACTGAAGAGCCATCATCAGAAATAATAAGTTCATTTATTGGATAACTTTGTTTTTTTAAACAATATATCAAATATTTCAAATTTTCTATTCTATTATATACAGGTACAATTACAGATACTTCCATCTTTTACTCCTATCTTTATTTTAATATTTTTATTTTAACTTCATCTTTCATCAAACTATTATTATATCCATATTCACAATAAAATTTTTTATTTTTTATTATCTTTTCTTTTTTTTCATAATAATATTCTTCGTTAGCGCTCTGTTTTTTACTTGGATCAAACGGATGGTATAAATGCAATTGAATTGGCTCTGATATAAATTCTTTTCCTCTTATTCCATATGATAATAATCGATTCCCAAAATCATCATCTTCCAATCCCCATCCCATATATTTTTCATCATAACCATTTACTGTAATATAATCTTCTTTATGCATAGCATATGACATCCCCACTAGCCTTATTCCTCTTTTATTTAATCTAAATTTATTTAATATTCTTCTTATTTTATCTTTTTTTAGCGTTTTATTTACTGAAATTGTATAATTCTCAGGAATTATCTCAATACTTTCTTTATAATTTTTACCTTTTTCTAAATTATTTATTATTATTTTTTTTTCCTTTTCAGTAGTAGAATATGCTCTTCCCATTAAAAATATACCTTTTTTCATTTCTTTTTTTATATTTTTCAAATGACTCTCCGAAAAAATCAAATCCTGGTCACAAAATACTAATATTTCACCTTCTGCTTCTCTTACTCCATTATTTAAAGCTCTTGTTTTTCTAAACCCTAAATCTTTTTGATAAATATATTTTACTCCAAATTCCATTTTTGGCAATAAATCTTCAATAAAATCCAATACTCTTTGTGAAGAACCATCATCGGAAATTATTAATTCATGTGGCTGTACTTCCTGTGCTATTAAGCATAAACATAAAGATCTTAAATGTTCTAATCTATTATACACTGGAACTATTACAGATATTTTCATCTTTTACTCCTATAAAATCTTTTTATATTCTTTCATTACTTTTTATACATTATACTCTATATATTTATTTATCTATTTTATCTCTATCTTAATTTTCTTGTAAATTTTTATTATTAACTTTGCTAGTTTATTCCAATCTTCTCTCATAATATATGTTTTTTCTTTTATTTCTTTATCTTTAGAGTTCATTCTTAATCCCATTAATAGTATCTCTTTTCCATTAAATTCTTATACTACTTCTATATTACTCTTTTACTCTCACCATTCTATACTACTATTATAAAAAATACTTTTTTATATTTTCCATCCTTTATCTCTTAATTCTTTTTTCTTTGATTTTAATTTTTCAATAAATTTAAGTTTTTTAATTTTTTTTACTATTAGAGCCAAATAGTAATAAAAATCTTTTTTATATGGATATACCATTTCTTCATATGAATCCATTTTCATAGTAAGCATATCATAATGTGCTCTATATCTTCCAAATTTCATTATTTTACCTTGAGTATCTATTATTCTTATTTTTTTATTTGCTATTAAAAAATTGCTAGGATTGAAGTCTCCATGATATATTTTTCTTTTATGAAGTTTAACCATTAATTCTATTATTTTATTTATATATTTTCTATCTTCTTTTCCACTAATATTTTCCATTATCAATGCTGAATATTCTATCATTCCATATTTTCTTTTATTTATTACCAAAAAAGGTTCTACAAAGTTATCTATTCCTTTGTTTTTTAATTTATTTAGATTGATTAAAGTAGTTAATGCTTCTCCTTTTTTTAAAATAGTCATGATTTTTCTTTGAGGAATTATATGTTCATTTTTATTTTCTTTTAAAACATATATTTCAGATTCTACTTCTATTATCTCTACAAAATTTCTTTCAGTATTTTTTAAAATTTTTATTTCATTATATTTTTTATTTATAATATTTTTTCCTATTTCTAAAAATCTATCATCATAATAATATAAATTATAGCTTTTATAACTATTTTTTTTATATTTTTTTTTCATTTAATCTCCTATAAATAAGTTAGCTTAAAATAATTTGCTCATATTCTTTAATTATTTTTTCAACTGAATACTTCTGTATTTTTTGATTTATTTTTTCATTTGAAATATTATTTTTTAAATTTTCTGTTATTAGTTCTGATAATTTTCTATAATCTCCTATTTCATATAAAAATCCTATTTCTCCATTCTCTAATATTTCTGATGGACCAGTTGGACATCTTGATGAAATGACAATTTTATCTAATATCAATGATTCTATCAATACTGTTGGTAATCCTTCATATTTTGAACTATGTACCAACATTTTAGAATTCTTTATCCATGGATATGGATTCTTTATATTTCCTAATAAAAAAATTTCATTTTCCATCTTTTCTTCACTTATCATTTTTTGTATTTTTTCTTTATCAGGTCCATCTCCTAAAATATATAATTTTTCTTTAAATCCATATTTTTTCACCAATTTAAATCCTTTGATTAAAGTAAAAAAATCTTTTTGATGTAAGGTTAATCTTGCTATTGAAATTATATAGGCTTGTTTATATAAACTCATATTTATATTTTCATAGTCATCTGCTAAATTTTTTATTCTGTCAAAATTAAATGGATTGTATATTCTTACTAATTTATTTTTTATATTAGGTAACAGTTTTCCAGTTTCATTTTTCATTTCATCACATATAGTTACCACTTTACCATATTTTTCTAATCTTTTTTCTAATCTTCTTATTTTACTTTCTTTCTCATACCAATTTTTTATAGAAGCATGTATCCAAGCTATTTTTTTTTCAGCTTTTATCAAATCTATATGTTTTGACAACCCCATATCAAAATCTATTACAACATCATAACTTTTCCCTTTAATCATTTTTTTAAAATTTTTTCTTTTTATATATCCTTCGTAGTTCATCATTATGTTATACATAATTTTATAGAAAATATTTTTCTTATTTTTTCTGTAAAAGTCTGTTTTTTGTATTAATTCTTCTGATTTTAAATAGTAAATTTTTATATCTTTAGGAATATCTTTTTCAAAAACATTTAAACCTTTTATTCCATCTTCTATCATTAAATCTATACTCATTTTACTTCTGTCTATATTTTGTAAAACTTCTACTAAAACTCTTTCAATTCCACCCATTCTTAAACTTCCATTATAAAAAAGAACTTTTTTCATCACATTACACCTTTTCTATCTAATATTTTTTCTTTCATTTCTTCAAAATCAAATGTGTTTATATCCACCTCATCATATTGACTTCCTTTGTCTTTACAGAATATTACTTCTGTCTCTCCTGTTTTTGGCGCCCATACTAAATGATCTACTCCATATTTTCCACCCCTTGGTGGGTATACTGATATATTAGCTTTATTTAATGCTGAAGCTATATGTACTACTGATGTATCTGGAGTAATTACAAAATTTGACTTCTCTATTAAATATATAGTATCTTGTATTGTCTCTATTTTCTCTGGAATATATACATTTTTATTCTCTATTTTCAATTTTTCCAACTCTTTATACTTATCTCCAAAATATATTAGAATCACTTCTACATCTATAGTTTCTAAATATTTTATTATTTTATCTAATGTTTTTAAATTGAAACTCTTATGTTTGCTTGCTCCATAAGGATTTAATATTACTCTCTTTTTTCCTCTTATCTTTTCTAAAAACTCTTTATATTTTTCTGTTTCTTTAATATAGATATCATATTTTTTATCTATTTCATTTTCCTTAAATCCTATTTTTTTTAAATAGGCTGAATATCTTTCTGTTATATGATCTGTCCATTTAAAATCTAGTCCACTATTTACAGCTATATCAAATAGTTTCCAATCATTTCTATCTATCCCCATATTAAATCTTACTTTACACAAATTTATTAACATCATTTGATTTACTCTCAACATTTCTGAAAAGTCTATTAATAAATCATATTTTTCTTTTGCTATTTTAGAAGCCAATTTTTTTATATTTTTTATATCTTTTTTATAATCATATATTTTATCAACATTTGGATTATTTTCTATTATTGCTTTTGCTCCTTCTTTTGTCACTACTCCTATTTCTATATGTGGATACTTTTTCTTTATTTCTCTAAACATTAAGGTATTTATCACCATATCTCCTATTTTCCCATCATATCTCATAAATAATATTTTTTTTATATTATTATTTTCAATAAAGTTTCCTGCTTTTATTTCTTCTTTATCTAATTTTCTATCCCAGATATATTTTCCTATTCTTAATCTTTTCTTTCTCATGTAATTTTGAAATGCTCTATTTATTTTTTTTAACATCATTCCTCCAAAATTTACACTTTTTAAATTATTTTATTTAATTTGTTATCATCAAAAATAAATCCATCTTTATTATGACAAATTTGATTTTCTTTTGAAGGAAGTTCCATATAATTCCCATATATCGTTGTCAAATATAAATCCATATCTTTAGGAGCGTTATATTCTGTTCCTTCAAATTTTACTTTGGTTAATGGAAATATATCATCATATTTAAATTTAGCCTGATAATCTGCCATCTTCCAATCATATGTTATAATTTCTTTATTTCCTTTATTTTTACTTCTTATCAAAATATATTTTAATATCCCCCATTCTATTTTTAATATTTGTCTTTTTAAATATGATAATTTCCTTTTTAATCCTTTTTCTTTATTTTTTTTGAATGGTAATGATAAAAACATAAATCTTTCCCATCTTTTTTCATATTTTTTTTCATAAAAGTCCATTGGAAAAATATCAATATATATTCCTTTATTATAATTTATACTTTCATCCTTGTTAAAATGATTTTTGCTTAGTACCTTAGAAAAATAATAGTGATAAATTTTATCTGTATGTTCATCTATATATCCATAGTCTTCATTTTCATATTTATAAAATATTTTAGCAAATTTTTCAAAATCTTCTCTTGGCATAACTATATCTATATCATCATCCCATGGAATAAATCCTCCATGTCTAACTGCTCCTAATAAAGTTCCGCAATCTAACCAATATTCAAGATTATTCTCTTCACATATTTTTACAACAAAATCTAATATATCTTTCATAACTAACTGTGCTTTTCTAAGTTCAGTCATCTTCATTCCCCTTTTTCTTTTTTTTATTTCCATCACAATTATATCACAGTTTATTCACTTTAATAACATATTTTTATCTAAAAATCAGATTTTTTTTATTTTTCCTTACATTTCTTTTAGATATAAAAAATAACTATCCCTCAATTTTGAAGTCTAGTTATTTTGGTAGTTCCTATTTATTTATTGATTTTTTCTTCTATTTGCTGATATATTTTTTCACCATTAAAATATTCGTTCATTCTATTTAATATTTCTTCTCTTCCTTTTAATTCTCTTTTTAATCTTTTCATCATTGCTTTTCTTCTAAACCTAGTAAGAAAATCTTTCCTATAGTCTTCCAAATCTATTGCATATAATTCTCCATTAGAAACTATAAAATTACCAAAATTAAAATCTCCAAAATATACCCCAAGCTCTATAATTCTAGTTACCATATCTATATATTTTTCTATTAATATTTTTATATATTTTTTGTCATTATTATTTATAATTTCATCCATCAAACTTTTGCCGTCTATTTCTTTAGTTACTACCATATATTTTGAATATTTTAATACTTCAAAAGTTTTTATTCCATTTTTATTAAATATATCAGCAATATATTTAATATTTTCTCCTGGATATCTTCTCATCTTAAAAAAATATTTTAACTGCTTTTTTAATTTAGGCTTTATTATTTTAGTATATGTTTTCTTTTTTGCATTATAAATAACTACATCTTTTTCTCTCATTTATTCTTTCCCTCATTATTTTTTAAATATTTTATTTAAAATTTAATATTTTTTTACTTTAAAATTAAAACTATATTACAAAGATTTTAATTAAATATTTAGCATTTTGAATTTACACACTTATATTCAATTAATTTCTTAAATACAAATATATAACCAGATTATTTTACAATTTAAATCTAAAAAAGTCAATTATCTTTTTTACTCTAAAAACCTAAAAACTTTTATTTTTTTACAGGTTTACTTTAGAAATAAAAAAATAACTATCCCTCAATTTTGAAGTATAGTTATTTATGTAGTTCCTATTTATTTTTCAATTTTTATTATATCTTTAATATGTTTATGATGTAAAGGTTTTGGATTTTCAGGTGGAGTCATATAGTCTCCATATAATAATGTAAGAAAACTATCATAATCTTTTGGTACTTTATATTTTCTGTCTTCAAACTTAATTTCCGTTAAAGGAAAAAATTTTTCTACAGGATTCAATTTAATTTTAAATCCAGTTTCCACCCCTCTTCCTATGTATGGTCCTTTAGTTTTTGAAATAAATTTCTTCTTGAAAAAACTGTTTGATAATATTTTTAAATGTATCTCTCTTTTAAAATGAGTTTTCCATTTTCTCCATAGAGAGCTCCTATCTTTACTTAATTCTAAATATCCATTCAAGAAATTTACTTTTTCTATATCATCATAGTAATCTAAAGGAAAAATATCAATATCAATTTCTGATTTACTTCCATCTTCATTTAATATATAGTGATTATTATCTTTCAATTTATAGAAAGCTCCTCTTTTATATGTCTCTAAAGAAAATCTTCCATTATTTGTATATTTATCAAATATCTTTAAAAATTTTTCATAATCTTCTCTAGGCATTCCCAGATCAACATCATCATCCCATGGGATGAAGCCTTTATGTCTTGCTGCACCTAATAAAGTTCCAAAGTCTAATATATATCCGAGATTATTTTCTTCACATATTTTCACAAAAAAATCTAAACAGTCTTTTTCTACCAACTGTAATTTTCTTAATTTATCCATAATTTCCTCCAAGTTTATTATAAATATCAAGAAAATTATATCATATTTAAAATATTTTTACTTACTTATTTTTTTCTAATTCTTTTTCTATTTGCTGATATATTTTTTCACCATTAAAATATTCATTCATTTTTGTTAAAACTTCTTCTTTTTCTAAAAGTTGTCTTTTTAGTCTCTTCATTGTAGATTTTTTTCTAAACTTAGTAAGAAAGTCTTTTCGATAGTCTTCTAAATCTATTGCATACACTTCACCATTAGAAACTATGAAATTATTAAAATTAAAATCCCCATAATACACATTTAAATTTATAATTTTAGTAACTATACTTACAAATTTATCTATCAATACTTGAGCTTCTTCTTTATTTTTAGTTTCCAGTATTTCATCCATTAAACTTCTGCCTTCTATTTCACTTGTTACAACTGAATGTTTTGAATATTCCAGTACATTAAAAGTTTTAATTCCATTTTTTTGAAATATTTCAGCAATATATTTAATATTTTCTCCTGGATATTTTCTTAAACCTAAAATACATTTTATTTTCTTTTTCCATTTTAATTTTATTGTCTTAGTATATGTTTTTGCTTCAGTATCATATACAACCTTCCGTAAAACTCCATCAATTATAATTTTTTGCATCTTTCCCCCATGTATTTTTTATTAAATTTTTATATTTTCAAACTTTTGTAGCTAGAATTTTTCTACTATATCTGTTAAACTAAAATTATATAATAAACATTAAAAGTTAAAAAAGGAGTTCTACTATGAAAAAAGTTAAATTTATTTATAACCCCTTTTCAGGTGAAAATGAAATTCTAAAACATCTTGATACTATTATTCACCTTTATCAACAACAATCTATGGAAATAGTCCCCTTTAGAATAAGTATGGAAACTCCATTGGAAAATGCCTTTACAACCTTAGATGAAAGTTATGATCATATTTTAGCTGCTGGTGGAGATGGTACTATCAATCAAGTTGTAAATATTATAAAGAACAAAAATATTGATCTGCCACTTGCTATTCTTCCTGTTGGAACAGCAAATGATTTTGCTAAACATATTGGAATGTCTTCTAATATTGAAGATTCATGTAAAAAAATATTAAAAGGAACTCCAAAAGATGTCGATTTAGGATTTGCCAATGGTAAATATTTTATTAATGTATTTAGTTATGGGCTTTTTACTGATATTTCTCAAAAAACTCCTACTCATTTAAAAAATACTATTGGAAAATTAGCATATTATTTTAATGGTATTATGGAACTTCCTACATTTAAAAAAATGAATATTTCTGTAGAATCATCTGAATTCAACTATGATGGAAGTGCCCTTATATTTTTTGCTTTTAATGGAAGAACCGCAGGAAATATCAATATTGCTTACAAAAGTGAAATAGATGATGGACTTTTAGATATAATAATTGTAAAAGGAGATACTCTTACAAAAACTCTTACTTCCCTATTTCAATTTTTTAAGAGTGAACATCTTGAGATCCCTGGAAGTTTTATTCACTTTAGAACATCTGATCTCAAAGTGTCTTGTGAAGATAAGTCTATTGTTACAGATATAGATGGTGAACCTGGTCCAAGTTTTCCATTAAATATTTCTTGTATAAAAAGTGGTATAAAAATAATTTATTAGATTTGAAATTAATTCAAATTTCTAAATTTTTTCAAACATTTTTCCAGCACAATTTAATCACTTTAAAAGTTTTCTTTTTTTACAAAAATTAAAAATTTTAAAATTATATATTTAAATTTTATTTTTATAAAGATTAAAGCAAACAACTTTTATTGTATATTTAATTTGAAAAAATGTCAATTCCATTTTTTATTTGTAATATTTTCATAAAAAATATTTTTAGCCCATTTTAAAGAAAGAATGTATTATATATTGGACAAAAGTATTCAATATTTTAGAAAAACAGAAAATTTTGAAAAAAAATTTCTGTTTTTTTAATTTATGTTTTTTTTTATTTTTTCTGAATATAAATTATATATTTTATAAATTATTATTATTATTTTCATTCTCTTTTCTAATAAAATCATTTCTATTTTAGTATGTGTGTTTTGTTTTTTATATTAATCGTTCTTTTTTAGAAAACTATATATTTAAAAAAAACTATATTTTTTATTTTTTACCTATTAAAAAAAATATAATCAATTCTATTCTATTCTTTTTATATATTTTAAACATTACTGGAGTATATTATATGAACTATTGACTATTTGAAAATATAAGGTACTATTAATAATATAGGGTATCATGACAAAAATATTTTTAGGAGGTTCAAAAATGTTTGAGTACAAATTTAACATGGCTGAAACGCTGGCCATAGCTGCAGTCTTACTTTTCTTGGGAAGATGGATAAAGAATAAAAGTGAATTTTTACAAAAATTCTTTATACCTGCACCAGTTGTTAGTGGATTGATTTTTTCTATTTTCGTTTTTATAGGACGTCAAACTAATGCTTTTCAATTTGATTTTGATTTAACACTTCAAAATTTCTTGATGATTGCATTCTTTACTACTGTTGGGTTCATGGCAAGTTTCAAGCTGTTGGCTCAAGGGGGAGTTGGAGTTGCTATATTCTTAGTTGTTGCTACAGGATTGGTAATCTGCCAAGATGCAATTGGAGTTACATTATCTAAAGTTTTAGGAATGAATCCATTATTTGGTCTTATAGTAGGATCTGTACCTCTTACAGGAGGACATGGTACTGCGGGAGCTTTTGGAGCTACAATAGAAGAATTAGGAGTAGTTGGAGCTAGAACAGCAGGATTTGCTGCTGCTACTTATGGACTTGTTATGGGATGTTTAATTGGTGGTCCAGTTGCTAGAAGACTTATGATTAAACATAACTTAAAAGGTGAAGATAATAAAGCTCAAGATCCTGATTTAAAAGCTGAAAAAGTTGAAGTAACAGAAGAAAAAATATTAAATGCTGTTATTATTATAGCTGTTGCAATGGGAATAGGGGCATCTATACCTCCATTTGTTAAAGCACATACTGGTTGGTTAATCAAAGGTGGACTAGCTCTTCCTGCGTATATCGGACCAATGCTTGTTGCTGCGGTATTAAGAAATATTGCTGACTCAATTAAAAAACCTCTTCCTATGAAAGAGATTGATATTGTTGGAAGCATATCTCTATCTGTATTTTTATCAATGGCATTAATGACAATGAAACTATGGGAACTAGTAGAACTAGCTGTTCCTATGATCATTATCTTAGCTGTACAAACAATCTTTGTTATACTATATACTTATTTTGTAACTTACAATGTTATGAGACTTCCATTTATAGCAACTAAATATGACGCTGCTGTAATGGTTACAGGACACTGTGGTTTTGGTATGGGAGCTACTCCAACAGCTATTGCTAACATGGAATCTTTTACTTCTGTAAATGGTTTCTCTACAAAGGCTTTCTTCATCGTACCTCTTGTAGGAGCACTATTTATTGACTTTACAAATGCTGCTGTAATAACTTTCTTTATAAACATGTTTCAATAAATATTAATGTAAATTTTTATTTCAGGGGGGCTTGAATCATGAAAAAAAACTATAACATCGGAGTTTTTGACTCTGGAGTTGGAGGAACAACAGTATTAAAAAGAATTATTGAATTATTACCTAATGAAAATATTATATATTATGGTGATAATGGTAACGCACCTTATGGTGAAAAGACAATCAAAGAGATTCAAGGATTTTGTCTAGATATTATGGATTTTTTCATGATGAACAACTGCAAAGCTGTTGTTATTGCTTGTAATACTGCAACTGCTGCTTCATTAGAACTAATAAAGGAAAAATATACAGTTCCTGTTATTGGAGTTATCTCACCTGGAGCTAAATCAGCTGTTGAAGCAAGTACAAATAAATGTATTGGTGTTTTATCTACTCCATTTACAGCTGCATCAAATGCTTATGCTGATGAAATAGCTAAGTATTCAAAAACTGCTAAAGTATATCAAGAAGGATGTCCAGAATTATGTCCTATGATAGAAGCAGGCTGGGAAACTTTTGAAGACAGAGAAACTATTATTAAAAATCATATTTCTAAATTTCCTAGAAATGTAGATACAGTTGTTTTAGGATGTACACATTATCCTATAGCAAGAGAAGATATTGCAAGAAACTTCTGTGGAAACATTGTTGATCCAGCAAGAGAAACTTCAGTTGCTTTATACAACACACTAAAAAATTCTAACCTTTTATCTGATTCTGATACTAAAGGAAAAATTGATTTCTTTGTTAGTGGAGATAAAGATAAGTTTAGAAAAGTAGCAGAACAGTTTTTAGGCTTTGAAATAAAAACTCTTTATAGAATTGAAAAATAAAAATTGAATAGAAATTACTAAGCTAGAGTGGTCTTAGACCACTCTTTTTTATTTGGATATAACACATAAAAGGATTTTTCAATATTTTTCTAATATTAATATTGAGATTTTTTTTAATTATTTTAATCTAAATACTTACCAAATTTTAATCTTAGTTTGTTATTATCATATTAAATAACATTTTTATTCTATGAGGTGCTTCTATGAAAATACTAATAATTCGATTCAAACAAATAGGAGATGCTGTTTTATCTTCTGTTCTTTGTAATACATTAAAGAAATCTTTTCCTAATGCTGAGATTGATTATGTTTTATATGAACATATCTCTCCACTTTTTCAGAATCATAAATATATTGATAATGTAATTTCTATAACTAAGGAGGAGCAAAAAAATCCATTAAAATATATTTTAAAAGTATGGAAAGTCACAAGAAAAAAATATGATATTATTATTGATATTATGTCTACTCCTAAAAGTGAAATTTTTTCTCTTTTTTCTATGAATAGTAAATATAGAATAGGAAGAGCAAAAAAATACAGAGGCTTTATTTATACAGATAAAGTAGAAGAGCCTGAATATGCAAAGGATAAAGTTGATAAGTTTTTAAAATTATTGGATCCATTAAAAAAAGAATATAACTTGATATATGACAATCAATATACTATTTCCATAACAGACAAAGAAAAAAAGTTAATGAGAGAAAGAATGATTGAAGCTGGAATAGATTTTTCACGTCCTGTATTTGCGTGCGCCATAAATTCCAGAAGGCCTGAAAAAGTTTATGATACAGAAAAAATGAAAGTTATTATTGAGCAGTTAATAAAAGATTTGAATGCTCAGATTATATTCTATTATTGCACCAGCGAAAAAGAATTTGTTAAAAATGTTCATAAAAAATTAAATAACAATATCAATATTTTTTCAAATATAAAAACTAATTCTATTAGAGAGCTTGCAATGCTTTTAGCTAATTGTGATTTGTTTTTTGGAAATGAAGGAGGACCAAGACATATAGCACAAAGTTTGGATATTCCAAGTTTTGCTATTTTCAGTCCAAGTGCTTCTAAAAAAGAATGGCTTTCTAATGCCTGGGAAAGACATCAGGGGGTAGAATCAAAAGATATGCCTTCATATACTTCTTCTCTTTCCAGAGAGGAAAAATATGCTCTTATAACTCCTGAATATGTTATTACTAAAATAAAAGAAATATACAATAAGTTTGTAAAAAAACCTGAGTAATTATTTTATACTCAGGTTTTTTATCTATTTATCTTCTTTTTTTATTTTCTCAATTGTAAATCCTGTAAATCCATATATTATAGATAAAACAGGAGAGATAAGATTAAAGAAACAATATGGTACATATACCCATGGTCCTACTCCTAAGGCTCCCATCATGAAGGCCCCACATGTATTCCAAGGGACAAGAGGAGATGTCATTGTTCCAGAGTCCTCTAAAGCTCTAGAAAGGTTTTTTGCAGCCAATCCTCTCTCCTCATAGCTTTCTTTAAACATTCTTCCAGGTATAACTATTGAAAGATACTGATCTCCAGCTACCAGATTAACAAATATAGGTGTAAGTATAGTTGAAAGAATTAATTTTCCATTTGTATTGGCAAATTTAAGAATCTCTTGTGCAATCCTTCCAAGCATTCCAGATTTTTCCATTATTCCACCAAATGTCATGGCACAAAGTATCAGGGAAACTGTCCACATCATTGAATCCAGTCCTCCCCTTGTAAGAAGCTCATCTACCATGGGCATTCCAGTATGGCCTACATATCCATAATGAAGTGAGTAAAGTGCTTCCTTCAAGCTAGAACCCTGCACAACTATTGCTGTAACAGCTCCTATTAATGATCCAACAAAGAGTCCAGGAATTGCTGGCACTTTCATTATAACCATTCCAATAACAAATACTGGTATCAGCAGAAGGAAAGGATTTATTTTAAACGAACCTGTAAGAGCATTTAAAATCTCATTTATCTGAGCTGTATCCACTTCCCCACCAGATGTCTTCCTCAATCCAACCACTACAAATCCAATCAAAGTCAAAATATATGATGGTACTGTTGTGTACAGCATATGTTTTATATGATCAAACAAATTAGATCCCGCCATTGCTGGTGCCAAAGTTGTTGTATCTGACATAGGTGAAAGTTTATCTCCAAAATATGCTCCTGAGATAATAGCCCCTGCTATTATAGGTCTGGGAAGCCCCAGTCCTTCTCCTATACCTACTAATGCTATTCCCACTGTAGAAGCAGTACTCCAAGAGCTCCCAGTAGATATAGATACTATGGAACATATTATTACAGTTACTGGCAAAAATACTGAAGGCTCTATTATTTTCAATCCATAATATATCATTGTTGGAACTACTCCTGATAGTATCCAGCTTCCTATTACCATTCCTATTATTATTAAAATCAGTATAGCTCTCATAGACATCTTTATAGTGTCTACCACACCATCTTCCAATTCATTCCAAGTTGCACATCCAGATATTTTTGCTATTAATGCTGCAAAAATTGCTGAAATAAAAATTGGAATATGCACATCAAGTTTAGCTACTTGAACAGCGTAATAAAGTGTTACTACCAAAAATATTACTGGCAGCAGTGCATAATAAAGTGATACCTGTTTCTTTTTCATTTCTCTCCTATCATCTCCCTCTTAATATTGATTTATTTGCAAATTTAATATACTTTATGTTGAGGTAAAAGTCAACATAATTATCAAATTATTTATTTTGCCTCTTCCTCTGTATTTTTCTTGATTTTTTCAATTGCTTTTCCATCATGATTATCTTCTATATAAGTATCCTTTAGATTATCCATAAGTTCATCATATTTTTCATCAGTTAATTTCAAATCTTTAACAATATACTCTAAAGAATATTTTTTAGAATAATTAAATTCTGTTGCATAAAAATCTGCACTTATTTCAGTTTCTGTATTAGTTATTATAATTTGAAAATCTGACTCTTCTTTATTTTTACAACTAAATAAATATTTTAATGAACCAAATCTATATCGTTCTATTTCATATTTGATCCATTCTATATCCCCAGCATACCTGTAGTAGATCCTTATTTCATCTTTGTTCTCTTCTCTTTCTTTTTTCCCAGAAAATTTAAAAAGTATTAGCAGCCCTATAACAATAACAGCTCCTACTGCTCCAAATGTTAAGTTGTCCATATCAATTCTCCTTTATTGTTATTTATACAATGAGTTATTATAGCATTCTCACATGATTTTTCAAGTAAAAATATTCTTTTCCTTTTATTAATTATCTTTATTTCACTTTAAAAAATGAAATAAAAAAACAGACCTGAATAAAAGATTTTACTCAAGTCTGCCTGTATTTATAATTTATTTATGATCATGAGCATGGTCACTGCATTTTCCGCCACAGCCCTTGCATCCTCCACCACATCCACAGCTGCTCTCTTCTCCTTTGAACATTCTATATACACTTCTAAGAGAATAAAAAGCTATAACTGCTACTATTGCTATCAATATCACTGTTTTCATTTATTTTCATCTCCTTTTTTCAGAAAATAAACCTTTCCCAAAAGAACTAAATTAGAAGAACAAGCTTCCTATTTGGAATATCAATACTGAAACAACATATGGTACTACAAGCATTATTGATACTACAAAACCTAAATATTTCCATCCAAACTCTTGTTTAATTGCTGCCAGAGTTGCTACACATGGTACTACAAGAAGTATAAATGCCATAAATGAATATGCTCTTAATGGAGCTAAATTATCATTTGGCCATAAGTTTGCTGTAGCCTGTACAATTCCTCTTCCTTCTTCTTCTATTTCTTCTTCATCAGGAGTTACGAAAAGTCCTTCTAAATCAAAACTAAGCATACCTACTACTGAATCTTTCACTGCTATTCCTAAACCTTTTACCTGCTCAATAGTATCTTCTGCAAATGTTGTTGCCTCTTCTTCCTCATCACCTTCACCAGCATCCTCTAATGGAAGTACCTGAGCCATAAACCCAACTACTATTTCCTTAGCTGCGATACTTGGGGGGATAGCTGCAACAGTTTCCCATCTGTCTCCAAATCCAGTAGGTCTCATTATTGGAGCAAATGCATGTCCAAACTTAGCTATATATGATACACTTGCATCTCCTTTTCCAGGGAAATAAGTAAGTGTCCAAAGAATTATCAAAATTCCCATAATTATAGTTGTTGCTCTTTTTAAATATTCAGATACTCTCATCCAAGTTGAATTCAAAATAACTTTTAAACTTGGAACTCTATATGGAGGAAGCTCTATTAATAAAGCTTTATTATCTGTTTTAAATCCTTTTACATTTTTAAGAGCAAGCCCTACAAGAATAGCTACAACTATTCCTAAAACATATAAAGACATAACTATTATTCCTGCTTTAGCTCCAAAGAAAGCTGCTGTAAACAGCCCATATACTGGAAGTCTAGCTCCACATGACATAAACGGCGCCATTGCTGCTGTCATTTTTCTTGAGCTTTCATCTTCCAATGTTCTTGTTGCATAGATAGCTGGTACAGAACATCCAAATCCTACTACCATAGGTACAAAAGCTTTACCATTCAATCCAAGTTTTCTCATTATTTTATCCATTAAGAAAGCTACTCTTGACATATATCCACTTTCTTCCAGTATTGCAAGGAAGAAATAAAGGAATACCATAACAGGAACAAATACTAAAACTCCTCCTACTCCTCCTATTATTCCATCTACTATCAGTGAATTTAACCAGTCTGGAGTTCCTTCTACCAGAACTCTTACATATTTTCCTATATATCCATTGATAAATCCATCTACCCAATCTATAAATGGAGCACTACCATTAAACACAAATCCCATTACTCCTGCCATTATCAATAAGAATAATGGAAGTCCAAAAACTTTATTTAATAGTATTTTATCTACCTTATCAGTAAAATCAAGTCTTGATTTTATAGAAGTAGTGAAAGTACGAGCAAGAATCCCGTTTACTGCTCCATATCTTCCTTCTGCTAAAATAGTTTCACTGTCATTGTCATATTTTTCTTCCATTTTAGCTATTTCTTCTTCAAAGGCACCTTTTAAATCGACACCATATTTATTTTTAAGTTTATCAATTAAGTGACTGTCTCTCTCCATAAGCTTTATAGAAAGATATTCACTTGGATATTCTTTAAGTATATTTTTAAATTTTTCATCTGAATTAATTTTCTTTTCTATATCTCTTATTATTCCTGTTATTGTATCATCAAATGGAAGTGAATATTTTTTTATTTTCTCTTTTTTAGCTGCTAATTCTATTATTGAATCCAATAATTCTTCAATACCAGTTCCTTTCAGAGCTGAAACTGAAATAGCTTTTAATTCTATTAATTGCTGAAACTCTTCCATATTCAATTTATAGTTCAGCTTAGTAAACTCATCGTAGAAGTTCAAAGCCATAATAGTTGGTTTTTCTAATTCTTTCAAAAGATAAGTTAAATAAAGATTTCTTTCTAAGTTAGTAGAATCAATTACATTAATAACTACATCTGGATCTTCATCAAGAATAAAATCTCTAGTTATTTTTTCTTCCAGAGTATATGGACTTAAACTATAAACTCCTGGAAGGTCAACAAGTTTTATCTCTTCTCCCTTGTAGTTAAATATTGCTTCTTTCTTTTCTACTGTTACTCCAGGCCAGTTTCCTACTTTAAGTTTTGACCCTGCTATTGCATTGATAAGTGCCGATTTTCCTACGTTCGGATTTCCTGTAAAAGCTAGCTTTATCATCTTCTATCTACCCCTCTATCTTTTCAACTTCTATATTTTTAGCATCTTCTTTTCTTATAGCTATACCTGTAGACTTTATTATGTATTCTTGCGGATCACCTAATGGAGCATTTCTTTCTAATTTTATTATTTCACCTGCTGTTATCCCCATATCTACTAATCTTTTTTTTAGTTCTCCAATTTTTCCGATTTTTACAATCTTTGCTTTCTCTCCATTTTTTAAATCACATAATTTCATAATCTGCCTCCATATATAATAATTAAAAATAGAAACCTTTTGTATATCAAAGTATTTTTTCTAAAGAATAGCAGCCTATATAGGCTGCATGCTTATATTTCTATTTATTTTCCACCAATATTTTGTTAGCCAGTCCAAAGTTAAGAGCATATTTACAATTATTAATTTTCACAACAATAGAATCACTGCCATCTCTTAAAACACAGATCTTATTTCCTATACAGAAACCTTTTTCAAGCAGTCTTCCTTTACAGCATCCTGCTCCTTTTATATCTTTTATGATTAATTCTTTATTAGGTTCAGCAAAAGCTAATGGTAACATAACTACCCCTCCCAATGAAACAAAATCCTTCTATCCACATTTTATATAATATATTATACCAAAAAAGAAAAATTTGTCAATAGAAAAGGTTTGATTATTAAAATATGTTTTTAATAAACTATTTTAATTAAAAAAGATCAGATTGAGAACAAAACTTATAATTCTCAAGCTGATCTATATAGAAAATTTAGTATTTTTTTAATATTATATAAATTATCAAAATTTTTTTATTTGTATAATTCCAAAACTTCTAAATACTCATTCTTTATTTCTTCTCTCAAACTTTTGGGCTCTAATATCTCTGCTTCCTTTGAAAACTGTCTGAAATACAGTTTGGCATTTTCATTTGCCACTTCAAAGAAATATATATCCCCCTCTTTTTTTATAAGCTTGGGACGATAGTTAGTAAAACTTTTTAAAAGGCTGTCTCCCTCTTCTGTCAATCTCACTTTTACTATATTTCCATTTCCTAGAAATGGATCAAAATTCTTACGAACATTTTCTATATATTTTTTATCCTTACCTTTTATTTTTTCATCCAGTATAGAAATTATTTCTAATTCCTTTAATTTAAAGTTAGCATAATTCTTTTTCTCTTCATCATAACAAAAAAGAAAGTTTTCATCTCCTCTTTCCTCTCTCTTTATAAAATAAGGCTCTACATTGAATACTCTTTTCAGATATTTTATTTTTATTTTCTTTTTTTCCTTTATACCTTCCAATATCATTTTAACTCTGTCTTCAAATATAAATATCTCTCTTTGATATTTGAATTTAGAAGTATATAACTCAAAAAGATCTCTAAAATATTCAGCCTCTATATCTACTTCATTGGCTTTTAATACATCATAATATATTTCTCTGTTAGAAACATTCAAGTCAAACTGAATTATTTTTTTAAGTGGTCTTCCCTGTGTTTCTAAAAGTTTTTCAACATCCATTTTTCTATTATATTTAAATCTTTCAAGGATATAGTTGCAAAGTTTATTATTGTTTATTCCAAATTCTTCAATGTCATTTTTCATAAGACGCCAGATATCTTCTGGTACTGTCACCCTGATTTTCTTCATCTTCCTTTGCTCCTTTTTTAGAATATCTTTAGATATTATACCACAAAGGCAGAAATATGAAAACCAGATAAAATTAATTTCTACAATTCAAAATAGGAGATTGAGTTAATAACCAATCTCCTATTTTATATTTTTTAGTTTATGCTGAAAAAAGTTCACTGTCTTTTAATCCAGCCTCTTTTTTATTGAATATTCTCAATAGCTTTTCAGAAGTAAGATTTTTCTTTTCATCCCCTCTTACATCTATCAATATCTCTCCCTCATGAAGCATAATAAGTCTATTTCCATAATTTATCGCATCTTGCAGATTATGAGTTATCATAAGAGTAGATATATTATTTTTCTCCACTATCTCTTTTGTTTTATCCATTATTATTTTAGATGTCTTAGGATCAAGAGCTGCTGTGTGCTCATCTAAAAGAAGAACTTGCGGTTTATTTAATGTTGCCATTATCAAAGCAAGGCATTGTCTTTGTCCCCCTGATAATGATCCAACTTCAGTATCCATCTGGTCTTCTATTCCTAAATCAAGTTCTTTCAATAATGATCTATAGTATTCTTTTCTCTTTTTATTTAATCCCAATGTAAACCCAAATCTTTTTCCCTTGTTATCTGCCATTGAAAGATTTTCAAACACTGTCATAGATGGAGCTGTTCCCATTGCTGGATTTTGATATACTTTAGAAATGAAGCTTCCTCTTTTATATCTTGGAAGGTTTGTTATATCTTTTCCATCTATATCTATTGTCCCGCTGTCAGGAACAATATTTCCAGTTATAGTATCCAAAAGAGTAGATTTTCCTGCTCCATTACTTCCTATGATAGAGATAAAATCTCCTTTTTCAACATGAAGTTCCAAACCTTTAAATACTCTTTTTATACTTCCAAGCTCAGTCTGGAAACTCTTCTTCACATTATTTATGTTAAGCATTTACAATCCCTCCTTTTAACAAATGTTTTTTCTCTTTCAAGAAGATTATTATTACTACAAGTGCTGAAGTTATAAGTTTCAAGTCACTTGCATTCATTCCTACTTTCAAAGACAGTGCTATTATAGTTCTATAGATTATAGTTCCAAATATTACCATTGTTGATATTTTTATTACTTTTTTCTTTCCAAACAACGCATCTCCAATTATTATAGATGCCAGACCTGTGATAATAGTTCCTGTTCCCATTCCTACATCAGCAAATCCTTGGTACTGTGCAAGTACTGCTCCTGAAAGAGCTACAAGACTATTTGCAAGCATAAGTCCGTATATCTTCAATGTTTTTTCATTTAATCCCAATGAAATTATAAGGCTTTCATTATCTCCAAGTGCTTTAAGTGCAAAACCAAATTTTGTTTTAAGAAGAAAGTCCATTCCTAATTTTACAATAAGAAGGATAACAGCTACCACAACAATAGCTGAAACATTTCCATTAAACAGATGTTTTACTGAAAATAGAGGTATATTAGATTTTCCCATTATTCTTAAATTTATGCTGTAAAGACCTGTCATAACAATGATACCAGCCAGAAGATTTGTAACTCTCAGCTTTACATGAATCATTCCTGTAATGAAACCTGCTGCTGCTCCTGCTGCCATAGCCAGAATAAGTGCCAGTACAGGATTTACTCCCTTTACTATAGAAGCTGCTGCTACTGCTGCACCTAAAGGAAAGCTCCCATCCACTGTCATATCTGGAAAATCCAGTATCTTATATGATATATAAACTCCCAATACCATTACTGCAAAAATGAAACTTTGTTCTAATGTTCCTAATAACATCTCTATCTCCTTTTCTCCCTTCATCAATGAAGCATTAATATTGTTTAGCTCCTTCTAAAGCTTTTGATGAAAGATCTACATTATATTTTTCTGCTGCTTTTTTATTTATTATTAATTGAGTATCTTTTAAAGTTTCTATTGGTATAGTATTTGGTGCAGTTCCTTTTAAAACCTGTACAGCAACTTCTCCAGTTTGATATCCCAATTTTTCATAATCTATTGTTTCAGTAACTAAAGCTCCCTGCATAACCTGATCTTCAACACTTCCTATAACTGGTTTTCCTGCTTTATTAGCTTTTTCCAACAAAAGAGGAGTTGATGCAACTACTAAGTTATCTGTTGGTGTATAAAGAACATCTATCTTTGGAAGAAGTGAATCTAGTCCAATAGCCATATCATTTATTGTTGTAATTCCTGTTTCTACTATTTCCAGTCCTAATTTTGCTGCTTCTACTTTTGCCTGTGCTACTTGTACTTGTGAATTTTGTTCACTTGTATTATAGATAATTCCTACTTTTTTAGCATTTGGTAAAAGCTTTGTTATTATTTCAAGCTGCTTGTATATTGGAGCTGCATCACTTGTTCCTGTGATATTGTCTCCAACTAATCCTGCACTTTCAGCATCTGTTACTGCTGTTATAAGAATAGGAATTTTTTTAGTTGCATTATATGCCGCCTGAGCACTTGGTGTAGATATTGCCAGAATAATATCTTTTTTATCTTGAACAAATGAATTTGCTATCATTTGAGCTGTTCCAAAATCTCCTTGTGCATTTTGATAATCTATTTTTGCATCACCATAACCGCCATCTTTAAGTGCTTTGATAAATCCTTCTCTAGCTGAGTCCAAAGCCTGATGTTCCATTATTTGAGTAATTCCTACTTTTATTTTTGCTGGTTCCTTTCCAAAAGCTACCATTGAAAGTCCCATTAATAACATAATTATCTTTTTCATCTTTGCATTCCCCCTGTGAACTAACTTTTATTTCATAGGGTTATAATACCACTAAAACCGTTATTCTTATAGATAACAATTAAAATACTTATTTGTTCCACATTGTATTTCTAAAACCCTTATTTTATAAGGATTTGAAAATATTATTTTCTAAAATCTGTTCGTACTATTCTCCCTTTATGCCAAATTTTTCTGCAACATCTTTATTTATATACATTTCTGACTTCTCCACAACCTCATAAGGAATGTTCTCTATCTTCTCTCCAGACAGATATCTAGCTGCCATTTCTCCTGTCTGATATCCAACTTGATAATCAGATATTCCATCTACTGCCAAAGCTCCCTGATCTGCAAAACTTTTTGTTGCTCCTATTATTGGTTTATTAGCTTTATTGCATTTTTCCACAATAAGAGGATATGTAGAAGCAATTGTATTGTCTATTGAAGTATAAAGAACATCTATTGTTGGTAAAAGTGTATCTAAAGCTGAAGCCATTTCACTTATATTATTTATTCCTTTTATTTTTACTGTATACCCTTCCTCTTCTGCTGCCTTAGTAAATGCATCTGTCAGATAAAAAGAATTTTGTTCGCTTGTATTATATACAATTCCTATATTTTTAGCTTCTGGTAAAAGTTTTTTTATAAGCTGTACCTGTTTTTTAACTGGTGACTTATCACTTACCCCTGTTACATTTTTTCTAAGTATCCCAGCACTTTCTGGATTAGTTATAGCTGAGAAAAATATAGGTTTATCTTTTATATTATTTGCAGCTGCCTGAGCACTTGGTGTAGATATAGCAATTATTATATCACTCTTATTATTAAATTCCTGAGCTATTACCTGTGCTGTTCCAAAATCTCCCTGTGCATTTTTATAATCAATATTTACTTTATTTTCATCATAACCTTTTTCTTTAAGAGCATCTATCACTCCTCTTCTCACATCATCCAATGAAGAATGCTCCACTATTTGAGTAATTCCTATCTCTATCTTTTTCTGCTTTTCTGTTCCACATGCTGTACATAAAATAACTAAAAGTAAAATAAATAATTTTTTCATTTTTTTCCTCCCTGAAATGTATTAAAAATAAAAAGCCCTGTCAAAATCAGACAAGGCTTACTAAACAAATATTTTTTATATAAAATAAAAAACCTGTTCACTTGGAACAGGTTTAAATACATACTAAAATAAATAAAAGTATCTATATTTTAAAATGAACATCTATGACAAAACCTGATCCACCTGTCTGGTATTAAATTTGTGAAGTCTGTTTTGCCACCACCAAGTAAATCTATTCATCATTTTTGTTCACCTCCATTTTTTATTTTTTTTTCTTATAAAAGAGAATACACCATTTTTTTTAGAATGTCAAATTTATTTTTATTGGTTAATAGTTATTCTTGTTCCATCAGACAATTCTATTATTTGAGTTCTTCCATCTGAATAAACTACTTTCCCACTTCTTTGTGGAGCTTGCTGATTGTTGTATCTATTATTATAATTTCCATTATAATTATTATTATATCCACCACTATAATTATTAGCTGTAACTGTGTTTAATCTTGCAGGTACTCCTGAATTTCCATATTTATAACGAGCATTCTGAGCAACTGCCTGTCTTTCATAATCTCTTCTTATATTTGTATCCAACTGATCCAAATCTCTCTGGTGTTTTATCTCACTATTTTGATAACTGTTATTTAATATAAGTGCTGAACCTCCTATGATAGCTGCTCTTGTTCCACCACTCATACTTCCCCACCAGCTCGCATTAGCTATAGCTGATACTGCTAACATTCCTATTATTATTAATTTTTTCATATATATCCCTCCAGTATTTCCAACCATGTATGAAATAAAAAATTATATGCAAACACACAACTGACCACTTGGTCAATTTATTCTACCACATTTTTTTAAGAATGAAAAGATATTATTTTAGGGCAATAAAAATTTCTACCTTACCATCTGGATAATATTTCTCATAATCAACTGTATAAGCTCTGTTTAAAAGTCCTTTTTCTTCCATCTCCCATATTTTCTGCCACGTTTTTACAATTCCATCAGAAGATGAACCCTCTACAGAAAAAATCTGATAATTTTCTTCTTCAATTATTATTTCTTTATGAGAATTTATATTGTCAGCTCCTATGAAAAGTGTGTAATCACCTTTATAATCACTTTCATATTCAGAATAGACAGCATATTTATTCAGGTCCTTTTCAGGGAGCTTCATACTTGTTTCATGCCATAATTTTTGTATTTTGCTGGTAATATCCGGATCTTTAAAATTATTCAATCTTTTTTCTGATACTACACACACTTTTTCCATAAGATAACTCTCCTTTTAATGTAATTTCAATAGCTGAAATATTTTTCCTTTTATATATTTTAATATATTTTTTAAAAAAAGGCAAAAAAAGAAAGCAGCCAAATAACTGCCTTCACTATTTTTCAACTTTTTAATTATTATAATTTCCTTCTAATTCAGCACTTCCAAGAACATGACCTTTCATTTCTCTGTACACTTCATTTAGATAGAATGTTCCATCAATTTTTATCTCTTTATCTAAAGCATATAATCTGAAAATGTATGTATGCTCTTTATCTGGTGGTGCAGGTCCTCCATAGAATGAAGCTTTTTCTCTATCTAATCCACCCATTGATGATACCCAGCTGTTTATTCCCTGCAATATTTTCTTATCATCTCTGCTGGCATTTTCTTTTAATTCTGTATAATCTCCTGGAATTAAAGCTACCCAGTGTATCCATGAAAATCCCGAAACAGGTACTGCATCATAGTCTTCCATTACAAGTACAAAAGATTTTGTTCCTTTTGGCACGTCTTTCCATTTCAAAGGAATTGAAAGAGCTGGCATTCCATCTATAAATTTCTCTCCATGTTGTCCATATTCTACAGAAATATTACCATTTTTTATCCCTTTGCTTTCAAGTGTCATTGCCATAGAATTCACCCCCAATAAAACCATCAAAATTAATATAAATTTTTTCATTTATAACCTCCTCATTTAATCTTCTTGATTAGATTATAAATGTATATCAATTTAATGTAAATAACTCACTTTTTTGTTAGTATTATTCTTCGTCAGAATTTTTATCAAGCAGATATTTAGCTCCAAAGCTCTGCATTTTTTCAAGTATAGGAAGAAGCTCTCTCCCCATTTCAGTCAATAGATATTCGCTATGTTTTGGGTATGTATCTTCATGCTCAATCTTTGTTATTAATCCTGTTTTCAAAAGCTCATTGAGATGATCTATGAGCATTTTCTCATTACATCCCTTTATATCTTTTTTAAAATCTCTTATCCTCATTGCCCCTAATCTCAATCTCCAAAGTATCATTGAAACCCATTTTTTCTTTAGTATCTCCTGTGTAAGTTCAAGAGGACATGTTATCACTTTTTTAGCCACTCCTTACTCCTTTACTTCAAATATTTCTACTACTCTATCTAATATTCCTGTGAGCTCTGCTATAATAAGCCCAAAATTAGTTATCTCTGAACATCTTTCTATTCTGCTCATAGTTTCTGCTCGATTGAGCATACATGATCCACAGTGTATAACTAAAGAATAACTCTCTAAATCTTTTGGAAAATCTTTTCCTGAGCAATTTTCTATAATTATTCCTGGTATTTTTTTCTTGAGAAGCATAGGTATTTTCTCTCTTGCTATATCACCTTTCAGCTGGTGATGTGTACAAGCTTCAGCAATCAGAACTTTATCTCCTGATTTTAAATCATTTATTTTTTTTGCACCTGCATAGAGAGTTTTTAAATCCCCCTTTGATCTTGCCATTATTATAGAAAATGATGTCAAAAGAACACTTCTGTCTAATTTTTCATTGACTGTTTTAAATACCTGTGAGTCTGTTATTACTAAATCCGGCTTTCCATTAAATATCTTCAAAGCTTCTTCTAGCTGATTCAATGTAGTCATCACAGGAATTCCACCAAAATCAAGTATATCTCTCAATACCTGTACCTGTGGAAGTATCAGCCTTCCCTTAGGAGCCTGTATATCCTGTGGAGCTACCAGAAGAATTTTATCTCCTGCTTTTATTTTATCTCCAATGAGGATTTCCCCCTCAATAAATTTAGGAGATTTTTCCACTATCTCTTTTTTTAATATATCTACATTAAAAGAATTTTCAGTACTAAGCTGAATGAAATCTATTCCTAATTTTTTTTCTGCTTTTGATGCCTTCTCTTTAAAATCTTCTTTATCTTTAACTATGTCTATTTTATTTAATACAGCTATAAAAGGTTTCTTTTTGTCTTTTATTTTTTTTATCCACTCTTGTTCAAAAGACAAAATTTCATCTTCTAAAATAGTTTCTGCTGATATTACCAAAATAGATATATCCATCTTATCTAAAACTTCTGTGGTCTTTTCAATTCTGAGGGCGCCAATGGCACTTATATCATCTATTCCAGCTGTATCTATAAAGACTACAGGTCCTATGGGCAAAAGCTCCATAGCCTTATACACAGGGTCTGTAGTAGTTCCTTTCACATCAGATACAAGTGATATATTTTGATTAGTTATACAATTTATCAAACTTGATTTACCTGCATTGGTTCTTCCAAATATTGCTATATGGACTCTGTTTCCTCTAGGTGTTTCTACCATTTCTCCCTCCTCTACACTTCATGTCTTCCATCTAAAGCTTTAGAAATAGTTGCAGTGTCTGCAAATTCAATATTTCCTCCTATTGGAATTCCACTTGCTATTTTAGTTATTTTTACTCCAAAAGGTTTTAAAAGCTTTGTGAGATAAAGGGAAGTGGTTTCTCCTTCCAAGTCGGGATTAAGTGCAAGTATCACTTCGTTTATATCTGTTGCTGCCACTCTCTCCAAAAGAGATTTTATATTGAGCTTATCTGGTGTCATCCCATTTAATGGAGCTATTTTTCCATTTAATACATGGTAAGTTCCATTATATTTTCCAGTTTTTTCAAAAGATATTATATCTCTGCTGTCTTCTACAACACATACTATCTCTTTATCTCTTGTTTCATCTGCACATATATTGCATAAATCATTTTCACAAAAATCTCCACATACTGGACATTTTTTAATAGTCTTTTTAACCTCTTTCATAGCTTCTGAAAATTTTTCTACCTGTTCCTCACTCATTTCAAGGATATGGAAAGCTAATCTTGTTGCACTTTTCCTTCCTATTCCAGGAAGTTTATTAAATTCATCAATTAATCTTTCCAAACTTTTAGTTGCCATAAATCCCTCTCCTTACAAAAAAAGCTGGAGTAATCCAGCTTTCCCTTAAATTAATTATTTGTTACAGCTTCTTTAAAAGATTTTTTCAAATCTTTTATAGTTTTATTGATATCTCTTCTTTCTTTTCCTAACTCTGCATTTCTTATGATATAGTCATCTACTCTATCTTCATAATCAGACTGCATATTTTCTACGATATCCATTATTTCTTCATAACTCATATCAGGTTTAAGGTACTCTTTAAGATTCAAAAGAAGTTCTACTCTTTTTCTGTTATCTCTTACTTTTCTGTCATTGTCTTCAATTTCTCTTTTGATTTTATTTTTTCTTCTAGTTTTTCTTACAAGTTCTAATACGCTGTCCATAGTTCCCTCCCTAAAGATTAGAGTTTTTCTACCTCTATATTGTATAATAATATGAAAAAATTTCAATACCATTGATTATTTTGCTAAAGTTAAAGCTAATTCATAGTCGTCATTTATAGAATAGTTTCTTTCTCCATCCCATGCATAAGATATTGGATGAGTAACAAGCTTGTTGTTTTCAAGTCCTACCATTACTCCACCTTCATCATTTTCAAGAATTTCAATCGCCTTTGCTCCCATTCTTGTAGCCAGCATTCTGTCAAATCCAGATGGTGTTCCACCTCTTTGAACGTGTCCAAGAACTACGCTTCTTACTTCTGTAGTTATTCTCTCTTTTAAAGCTTCTTCTATATCCTGTACTTTTCCTACACCTTCAGCAACTAAAACTATATCATGAAGTTTTCCATGTTTTCTTCTTTCTTTTATCTGCAATGCAAGCAGTTCAATAGGATTGTCCATTTCTGGAATAAGTACTCCATCTCCTCCACCTGCTATACAAGCTTGAAGAGCTAAGTCTCCTGCATGTCTTCCCATTACCTCGATAAGAATAGTTCTTTCATGAGAAGTAGCTGTATCTCTGATTTTTGATATAGCATCAAGAATAGTATTAAGACATGTATCAAACCCAAGAGTAAAATCTGTTCCTTTGATGTCATTATCTATTGTACCTGGTATTCCTACTACTTTTATTCCATGTTCTTTAGAAAGTGCATCAGCTCCACGGTATGATCCGTCTCCTCCAATTACTACTATTCCTTCAATTTCTCTTTTTTTAAGATTATGTGCTGCAATAGCTCTAAATTTAGGGTCTTTAAACTCAAGACATCTTGCTGTTAATAAACGAGTTCCTCCTCTGTCTATTATTCCAGATACAAAACGATCATCCATAGGGAAAATTTCATCATTAAGCATTCCAAGATATCCTCTTTGAATCCCATATACTTTTATCCCTTTGCTCATTGCTATTTTAGCCGCAGATCTGATAGCAGCATTCATTCCTGGAGAATCTCCACCGCTTGTCAATATTGCTATTTTTTTCATTATCTATCAATCTCCTTTAAATCTCAGTCCCAATAAAAGAACCCATCTTTCTAAACTTATTATATCTATTTTCTACTAGTTCTTCCACTGATATTTTTTCTAATTCAGAAAATGATGATAAAATGATATTTTTTAGGTTAAGAGCTATACATTTATGATCTCTGTGAGCTCCTCCTAAAGGTTCTTCTATGATACCATCAATAACTCCAAGTTTGAATAAGCTTTGGGCAGATATTTTTAAACTCTCTGCTGCTTCTTCAGCTCTTGAAGCATCTTTATATAATATTGCTGCACATCCTTCTGGAGAAATAACTGAGTATACAGAGTTTTCCAGCATGAATATTTTGTCAGAAACTCCAAGTCCAAGAGCTCCCCCACTTCCACCTTCTCCAATAACTACAGAAATAACAGGAACTTTAAGCCCACTCATCTCCATAAGATTTCTGGCAATGGCTTCTCCCTGTCCATGTTCTTCAGCTTCCAATCCTGGATATGCTCCTGGAGTATCTATAAACGTAAGAATAGGAATCGAGAATCTTTCAGCCATTTTAAAAAGTCTTAATGCCTTTCTATAGCCTTCTGGATTAGCCATTCCAAAATTTCTATATATTTTTTCATCAGTTGTTCTTCCTTTTTGATGTCCAACTATCAGTACTTTTTTTCCATCAATTTTACAGAATCCTCCAACTATAGCAGGATCATCTTTAAATAATCTGTCTCCATGAAGTTCAAGAAAATCTGTAGTCATATTTTCAATATAATCTAATGTATATGGTCTTTCAGGATGTCTTGCTACAAAGACCTTATCCCATGAACTTAGATTTTTATATATTGTCTTTAATTTTTCATTTCTAGCTGTTTTAAATTTTTCTATCTCTCCAGATAAATCTATACCTTTTTCTTCGGAAAATTTTTGTAATTCCTCTATTTTTTTCTCAATTTCAATTATTTCTTTTTCAAATTCAAATTCCATTTTTCCCTCCTACCTAAGTTTATATTAAATTACTTAGAATAGTATGTAATGTGTTTTTCATGTCTTCCCTCTTAGTTATTACATCAACCATTCCGCTTTTTTGTAAAAATTCACTTGTTTGAAACTCATCAGGAAGTTTTTGCTTGATAGTTTGTTCTATAACTCTTTTTCCTGCAAATCCGATCATAGCTTTAGGTTCACTTACTATTATATCTCCAAGCATAGCAAAAGAAGCTGTTACTCCCCCAGTAGTAGGGTTTACAGGAACAGCTATAAAAGGTACTCCAGCCATTCTCAATTTTTCAGCAGCAGCAGAAGTTTTTGCCATCTGCATTAAAGATAATATTCCTTCATGCATTCTTGCTCCACCAGATGTAGCAACAACAATTACAGGAATTCTTTCTTTTAGTCCTCTTTCCATAGCTCTTGTAATTTTTTCTCCAACTACAGAACCCATACTTCCACCCATGAATTTAAAATCCATAGCTGCAATACTTACTCTTATTCCAGAAAGATCCCCAGTTCCAGATATAGCTCCTTCTCTCATATCACATTCATTTCTGGCTTTTCTATTTTTTTCCTCATATCCTGGAAAATTAAGAGGATTTACAGATTCAAGATCTGAATCTTCCTCTTTGAAAGTTCCTTCATCTATTAATAGAGCTATTCTTTCCCTTGCTGTCATCTCAAAATAATAATCACAATGACTGCATTTTTTCAAATTTCCTTCTATGTCAACTTTATATAATATTTCCTGACAATGAGGGCATTTTACCCACAAACCTGTTGACTTGTTATCTATATGCTTTGTATCCTTCTGTTCTACTTGATCTTCTGTACTTTCTACTGTTAAAGTTACATATTTTTTTCTGCTTTTATTTAATGAAAAATTCTTTTTATTCAAAGAAAAAAAACCCATTTCTTCCTCCTCGTTCACTTTTCTCTAATAACTAATTTTATAAGATTTTTTGAATTATTTCAATAAATATTTGATTTTACTTTCTTTATATTATAAAATATATAGTAATATATAATCTTCTAACGACTTAAAAATGAATGATAGAGGGAAATTTTAGAATTAAAAATTACAAAAATAATTTTTTGAAAAAATTAAAATTATTTTTTCTCCAGGAGGTTTTTCATGAAAAAAATCAATTTTACACTGTTTTTATTTCTTATTATTTTGGCAACTGGTTGCAGCAGCTTAGATAATGCATTATCTAGTGTACTTCCTAGCAAATCCAATGCTGTTCCTTTAGAATTACAGGAACAAATGGCAACTAGAGTAAATCCTGAACAGGAATTATTTGCTCTTGGATCAGCAGAAGTAGAAACAAGCGGTGCTATTATTGCCCAAGCAAAAGCTAATAAAAATGCTAAAGATCTACTAAAAGGAAAAATAAAAAAAGAAGTGGCTATTCACTTCAATTCTTTTATGCTTAACATGGATTCATATTCAAAAGGGCTGGCATCTCCAGTGCTTCCTGATCTTACTGAATATGCATCTGAACTTATACTTAAAAACGCTTCTCAAAAGGGAGCATGGGAAAATAATAAAAAAGTTTATTCTCTTTTTGTTGTAGAGAGAGATGATGTAGCTGTTCAATCAAAAAATGTATTCTCGACATTCTTAGAAGACATCTCAGGAAGACTTCTGAATACAAAAGATAAATTATCTGAAGGGGAATAATTTATAAAAATAATATCAGGAGTGCGATACTAATGAATATAGAAAAAGTCAATTTAAGCAATCCTTTTGAAAAAAAGGAAGTTGTGGATTTTTTAGCTGGTTTTGATCTTAAATATGATGAAAATATCGACTATACTGTTGTCATCAGAGAAAATGATAAAATTATAGCTACTGCTTCAAAAGGAAAAAATATTATAAAATGTTTTGCCATTGATAAAAATCATCAAGGTGAAGGAATTTCTGGTTCTATTCTTACAAATGTAACTAATAAAATGTTTGATCAGGGATATCTTCACAGTATGGTATTTACAAAAACAAGCAATCAGGACATATTTTCTGGAATAGGTTACAAAGAAGTAGCTCATACTGATAAAGTTATTCTTATGGAAATGGGTATCAACAGTATTGACAAAACTATAAATAAAATAAAAAAAGATTTTGATGTAAAAACTGAAACTCAAAAAGCTATGCTTGTTATGAATTGCAATCCATTTACTTATGGACATCAATTTCTTATAGAAAAGGCTGCTTCAGAAAATGAAGAAGTCCTCATTTTTGTAGTTCAAGAAGATAAATCTGTTTTTCCTTTTAAAACAAGATATGACCTTGTTAAAAAAGGAACTGCTCACCTTGGAAATGTAAAAGTAATTCCTGGAACTGAGTATATAATTTCTTCTGCTACTTTCCCTAATTATTTTCTTCGTAAAGAAGATGATTCTCTTATGGAATATACAAAATTAGATGCTACTATAGCTGGAAAACAGTTTGGAGAAAAACTAAACATAAACAGAAGATATATAGGAGAAGAACCTTATTGCCCTGTAACTAAAAAATATAATGATGCTTTAATGGAAATACTTCCTGAATATGGAATGGAAGTTGTTCTTGTTCCTAGAAAAGAACTGCATCATACAGCAATCAGCGCTTCTATTGTCAGAGAAAAACTAAAAGAGGGTAAAATTGAGGAATTAAAAGAATTTGTTCCTCCTACAACTTTCGAATTTTTAATCAGCCCAGAAGGAAAGGAGATAGAAGAGAAACTGAAAAACAGTAACTCTCCTCATTAATACCAATGTTTGACTTAAATAAATTTTTAGAATTTCGAGAAGAGAGAGTAGAACTTCAAAATTCACTTATTAAAAAATATTCTCTTCCTCTTATTGCTGTGAGGACTAACTATCCAGGAGAAAATAAACTTGAAGCTCTAGCTGTAAGAATAGCTGATATAGCTGCTGGAGAGATGGAAGAATGTTTCTCTGAAAAGATAGTATATCGTGAAACTTTAGAAAATCTTGAAGGAAAAATATATCTTTTTGTAATAGATGAAAAAGCTGAAAATATAAAAAAAACTACTGTATATTTTGAAGAAAACCATATTCTTGGAAGATGTGTAGACATAGATGTCTATGATACAGAGGGAAATGGTCTTTCTCGAAGCCAGTTTGGATATGAAAAAAGAAAATGTCTTATTTGTGATGAAATGGCTTTCATATGCGGAAGAGCCATGAAACATTCTCATCAAGAGATAAAAAATGTCCTCATGGAAAAATATATACAATATGATAATTATATTATCCAAAGAGAAAAAATAGTAAAAAAACTTGGAGATATTGCTGTTGAAGCTATGATATTTGAAGCTGCTACTTCTCCATCTTTTGGTCTTGTTTCTCCTCTTACTCAAGGATCTCATGATGACATGGACTTCTTTACTTTCTTAAAAAGTTCATTCGCTATCAAAGAGGGATTTGAAAAAATGGCAAGAGTTTCATATTCTTACCTTACCCTTGAAAAAGCTTTTTTAAGAACAAGAAAAATAGGAATTGAAACTGAAAAAACTATGTTTGAAGCTACTGAAAATATTAATACCCACAAAGGAATGATCTTCCTTCTTGGTATAGCTGTAGTTACAGCTTCACGAGCATTATATGAAGGAATTTCTTTTAATGATATTCAGCCTATGATAAAAAATATGTGCAAAGATATATTAAAAGATTTTGAAAATATTAAAGACAAAACTAACCTCACTCATGGAGAAAAATTATATAAAAATTATGGCTTCACAGGAGTAAGAGGTGAAGTAAGAGAAGGTCTTGATATAATTTTTAATGGTTCTCTTAATGTTTTTGAAAAATCTATTGAAAAAAGTAATGATATGAATCTTGCATCTCTTCAAACACTTATTTTCCTTATGGGAAAAGTTATGGATAGTACTATTGTTCACAGGCATGATATCCACATGCTCCGCAGAGTAAAAAGAGAAGCAGAGGAATTCTTTGCTGCTGGTGGAGTCTATAGTGAACTAGGAAGAGAAACTGCTGAAAATATTGAAAAGACCTATATAAAAGAAAGAATAAGCCCAGGAGGAAGTGCTGATCTTCTTGCTGTTACAATTTTTCTATATAAATTAAAAAATCTTTTCTTTTGAATATTTTTCTCATATAAATATTCAAATATAAACACAATAAAAACAATATATTATTAAAAGGCATAAATATTTTAAACATTGTTTATCTTTTAAATAGAAATTGAATATATATAATGCTATGATATAATATATGTAGAAATTATTAATGTCTGGAGGTTCAGATTTGGAAAATCATAAGGACTTATACTATGAAGAAATTGTTGATAAATGGGTCAGCATGGATGAAAGTGAAGAAATAGTAAATAAAAGATTCAAATCTCTAAATAAAAAATCAGAGATATTATATAATTTTGTTATTGCTTATACAAATTATATGAATGCAAAAAGAGATTATGGAACTGGTGAAGAGCTGTCTATGACAGAGGCTCATATACTTACTGATATAGTTGATTTTGAAGGTATTACAGTTACTGAGCTTTCAAAAAAATGGAGAAAAACAAGAAGTGCTATCTCACAAACTATAAAGAGTTTATTAAAAAAAGAATATATTTACAGAGTAAATTCTAAGGATGATGCTAAGTTTTTTTATCTTTATCCTTATGATAAAGCAAAAGATTTTGCTCTTGCTCACAAAAGATATGATAATATAGATATAGTTAAAACTAATAAATCACTTTTAGAAAAATTTTCTGTTGATGATCTTGTTACTTTTGATAATATTCTTGAAGAATATACTTGTATTTTATTAAAAGGTGAAACAAAAAAAGAAAATAAATAATAATTTTTATACAAAAACAGACCTGAAAAAATTTCAGGCCTGTTTTTTTTAGGATATTATGACTCAAGAATGATTCAATTCTATTTTCTACAAATATGATTATATACCATATCTAACACTTCTTTGGCTCGGGGAATATCTGCTCCATCTTTTGCATAATGAGAATATATCACCTTATTATTTCCATCTACAATGAACATTGCTGGAAGCTGAAGCTCATTTCCTTCATATTCTCCATGAGAAAGCCCCATACTTTTAGCATCTGCTACTTTTTCAGCTATATTTCCCGCTTTTAATCCCTCTAAAGATTCTGCTGCTTTTATTTCAAATTTTTCATATAATTCCTGTTTAGGATCACATATTATTTCAAATTTCAGTTTTGCTTTTTTATCAGCTTCTTTTATTACATCTGGGGTTGATTGCAGTACTATTTTAATATCTGCTCCCATTTCTTCAAATTTCTCATATAATTTATTAAATTCCATAATATCCAGCTGACATATTGTACAGCCGTAATATCTTAAAAATGCTAACACTCCTATTTTACTTCCTTTGCTTTTAAAATAGTCCTTTCCTATTTCATATGCTGTATTATATACAAAATTCTCAAGAAATTCATTTTTTCTTACTATCATGGCATCACTCCCATATCAAATTATTTTATCTTTTTATTCTACTTTTTCCTCCTCTTCTTTTGTATCTTCAACTTCATAACTTATGTCACATTTTATTTTTCCACTGTTATATCTTACATTTGCATATGTGAAAGCAAAAATTATAACACATCCATTTCCTATTAGTAACGGTAATGATAAGCTTGTTCCAAGAAGTATCGCCTGTACTATAAATATCATTACAGCTGCTGTTACCAAAGCTTTTGCTGCTCCTTCTTTTATATGCAGTGGTGAATTTTCCCATTGCTTAGGAAGTTTTTTTGCTACATTTAATAAACATAAAGCTATCATAGAATTTGTAACACTTTGTACAGTTGTTACTATTTTTGATATTATACTTATATTAAGATTGAAAACTATTGGTAATAATCCTACAAAGAAGAATATTGTCAACAGATACATTGGTGTCTTATAATTTCTATGCAGTGTTGCAAGTTTTGCTGGAAGCCATCCATCATTTGCTGCCTGCATCAATGGTTTTGTTGCAGAAGCAAGCTGTGAATTTAATGTTGAAATAAGGGCTGCCCATGCTCCACCTATAATAAAGAATACATATAACTGTTTTGGAAGTATCTCTTTAGCCACATGAGTAAGAGGTTCATTAGCTACATGTGCTACTGGAAATACTCCTGCTGCAACTGTTGCCATAAATCCATAGAGAACTGCAACTGCCAGAGTTGATGTTACCATAACTCTAGGAATATCCCTAGTCGGATTTTTAGCCTCTCCAGATAAGTTAGCTATTACTTGTGCTCCTCCTGTTGCAAAAGTCAATTGAGCAGTAGCTCTAAGCAGTCCTAACCATCCTCCAGTCATAAAGCTTGCTGGATCCATATAGTTAGGATCTATTTTTCCAAATCCATAAACTGTAAATGTAGTAAGTGCAACCACTAAAGAAACTACTATAACATTCTGGAATTTTGCAAACTTATCTATTCCTAAAAAATTTAATCCATATAATATTATCAAAATTCCAATAGCCAAAAGTTTTCTTGGTACAAATGGCAAAAATGGCAATGCATAATCTGCAAATGAAAGACAATACATTGATAATGATATATTTGTTAAAATAAATATTATTATATATGCCCCAGTATATTTTTCCCCAAGAAGTGAACCGATTATTGAATACTGCCCACCTCTAAATCTTGCAGTAGTATTGATAAGAGTCAAAGGATACCATGAAATAAGTACCATCACTGCTGATAATACAAATGCCAGAGGTGCTGATCTTCCAGTCATTCCTATTGCCACCCCAGTCAGAGACATTATTCCAGCTCCTATTATCTGCCCCACAGATGCTCCCATCAAATCCCAAAAGCCAAGTGTTCTTTTTAGTTCTTTTGTTGAAGTCAGATTGCTCATTTTTATACCTCCAAATAATTTATGGAGAAATATTTTAATAAGCTGCCTTTTTCTCTTCCCTCCTGTTGTTTCATATCTTTCTAACCCTTGAAAATATGAATTTTTTACCCCTAAATATTTTTATTTTTAACTATGATTCTAATTGATCTATAATATAATTTCCCACATATTTACTTATAGATTTTTTCTAATGCTTTTCCAAGTCTTTCCAATTCAGCTTCTATTACCCAAGTAGGAGCTGCCAGATTTATTCTTTCATAACCGCTTCCCTCTTCTCCAAAAATATATCCTTCATCAGTAAAGAACTGAGCATCCATATGCATAAATCTTTCTAATTCTTCATCACTAATTTCTAATGCTTTAAAATCCAACCATTGAAGATATGTTCCCTCTATTAATCTGGCCTTGATTTTAGGGAATTTCTTCTCAAAGAATTCTTTTACTACCTTTTGATTAGTATCTAATACTGTAATTAATTCTTCAAGCCATTTTTCTCCTTGGTTATATGCTATTTCACATGCTTTAAAACCTAGTATATTTACAGATGAACTTCTCATAATCTGAAGCATTTCTGAATATTTTTCTCTTATTTCCTTGTTCTTTATAATAATACTAGATGTTGCCAATCCAGCAAGATTAAATGTTTTTGAAGGAGCTGTACATGTAATAAGTCTTTCCTCTATCTCTCCACCTAATCTTCCCATCATATAATGCTCATATCCTGGCATAATAAGATCTGCCCAGATTTCATCAGATACTACTACTAAATCATTTTTAACTGATATTTCAGCTACTTTTTCTAATTCTTCCTTTGTCCATACTCTTCCTACTGGATTATGAGGACTACAGAAAATAAGAAGTTTATTCTTAGGATCTTTTGAAATCTCATCAAATTTCTCAAAATCTATAGTATAATATCCGTCATTTTCTATTAAAGGACAATTTATAATATTTCTCTCATTTTTCTCTATTGCCATAGAAAATGGATAATACACTGGTTTGAATATTATTACTCCTTCTCCTGGCTCTGTAAAAGCATTAACTGCTGTATAGAAAGCATTAACTACTCCAGGAGTATTTAATATCCATTCTTTTTCCACCTTGTACTTATGTTTTCTGTTCATCCACGATATTACTGAATCAAGAAAATCTGGATAAGCTTTTGTATATCCCAATATAGCAGTGTCTAAATGTTTTTTTAATCCTTCCACAATTTCAGGAGCTGGTTTAAATTCCATATCTGCCACTGATAAAGGTACTACATCATCTGCCACATTTGGATTCCAGCTGTACATTTGTTCCCACTTTGATGCCCCAGTATTTTTTCTAGATACAAGTGTTGTAAAGTCATAACTCATTTTTATTCCTCCTTTTTTCTAAATATAAGATATTTGTTCTCTATAAAAACTTTTGTAAAATATTTATGTCAACATGAAAAGCAGATAACTGTATACTGCTGTTATTGCTGTAAATATAATCAATATAGGAAAAGTTTTCTTAACTAATTCTATAAAAGATACATCAAATGCTTCCGTCACTATCGCAAGACATATATGAGTTGGAGATACCTGCATTGCTATATAAGTCATACACATGAGAAGTATCATCAATGCAAGTCCTCCATCAGGTATAGTTGCAAAAGCAAGTGGCAAAGCCAGAGCTATTATTGCCTGTGATCCTGCTACTAGAGTTCCTATCACAAATATCAAAGAAAATATTATTGCTGGATGTATTGGAAGTTTTTCAAAATATTCAGGTAATCTTCCTATTACTCCTGTAAAAGTAAGAAGTTCTTTAAATATCATTATCATTACTGTACTTACTATCAATTTTGTTTCAAATGCTGTTTTTACCATAGGAATAAGTTCATCAACTGAAAATTTATTTAAGATCGCTGATACTATTATCACTGGTATAACTGCCATGTATACAGGTATTTTTAATGTCAATATTATAGTTATAGTTACTGCTATTGGCCATAAACTTATTATAAGATTTATTATGTCATCTTTTTTATCTTTTGATTGACTGATTCCATTCGATTTAGGTATCTTTCTAACATAAAATACATATCCTAGAATAAATAATATTGCTACCATAGGAAGCATTCCAACAACAAATTTCGTCATATCTACTCCTGATAAATCAAGAGCTAGAAGTATTGAGGAATATGTTGGAAGAAAGGCCTCTGATATATGTCTGTAATAACTTGTTACAAAAGTTTGTTCCTCTCTTGTTAAATAATCCCCACTGGCATTTTGAACTATCGGTGCTGCTATAAGTACAGCTCCAGCAGATGGAAGCAGCCCTATAACAAATGGTGCTATCATTGCATTTATTCTTCTGCTGTTGAATATATTATCCAAAGATTTTTCTGCTAATAAAAGATGTCCTCTTTTCTCCATCATTCTCTGCACATATGTTATCGTATAAAAGGCAAGGACCAAAGATATTGTATCTTTGCTGGTACAAGATTTAAATGCAAGCTGAAAAGAAGTTATTATAGGAATTCTATAGAGAATAACACTTATTACTGCTCCAACTAATATAGATATATACAGAGGTTTTTTTAATTTTATGAAAAATACTATCCCTGTAAATATGACAATTAATTTTATAATGTCCAAATTCATCACCCCAATATATTTTATGTTTAACGATTAAGTATATTAACTATTTAATATCTTATACCACTTATCAAAAATTATTTCAAGTTATTTTTCAACTCTTTTTGTTCTATTTTTATATTTTAAGTATTTATAACGTAAATATAAGTATAAGCAAAATTAATTTTATTAGTTTTGAACACTGGTACGGTTTATACGTAAATAGATAATATTATATAAATAAAAATGAGGCCAACCAAAAAGTAGAGCAATTCTTAACAGTTATTAATTAAAAACTGCCAAAAATTAATTTTACTTACAAGTTAGCCTCATTTAATTTAGTATTATTTATTTTAGATCATAAGATTGACTAAACAAAGTACTCCTATGAACATTAAAGTAATATTTATTTTTTTGAAATCACCAGTTACTAAGTGAAGAATTATATAAGTAAGAAATCCTAAACTCAATCCTATACTGATACTATATGTTAAAGGCATCATTACAATAATAATAAATGCTGAAAATAAAGATTTCATATCTGTAAAATCTAAATCTTTAACATTTTTAAACATATATCCTCCAACTATGATAAGAGCTGGTGCAGTTGCATATGCAGGAACTACTCCTACTATTGGTGAAAAGAATAATGCCCCTATAAACATCAGAGCTGTAACCACAGAAGCTAGACCAGTTCTTGCACCAACAGCTATTCCTGCTGCTGATTCAACGAAAGTAGTTACTGTACTTGTTCCAAGCATAGATCCAAATATTGTAGCACTTACGTCTGTGTAAAGCATTCTTCCAAGACCTTTAATATGTCCTTTCTCATCTACCATTCCTATTTGTTTAGAACAAGAAATAAGAGTTCCCAATGTGTCAAATAAATCAACAAACATAAATGAGAATATTGGCCCTATCAAAGAAAGTTTTAAAGCTGATAATATATCTAACTTCATAGCTATTGGAGCGATACTTGGAGGAAGAGATATTATTTGTTTAGGAACTTCTACATTTCCAGTTATAAAAGCTAGAATAGTAGAAACCATTATTCCAATAAGAATTCCACCTTTTACTTGTTCTATTTCCAATACCATAGCTACAACAAGTCCAACTATTCCTATTATTACAGGAACTGTTATTGGTCCTAATGCTACTAAAGTTGCTGGACTTGCTACTACTAATCCAAGATTTTTAAGTCCTATCAAAGTAATAAACATTCCAATTCCTCCACCTACTGCTATTTTAAGTGGAAGAGGTATAGCATTTGCAATTCTTTCTCTTATTCCACCTATTGAAAGTAAAAGGAAAAAGAATCCAGAAATAAATACAATACCAAGTGCTGTTTCCCAAGGCACTCCTTTACCTAATACAAGAGTATAAGTAAAAAATGCGTTTAATCCCATTCCAGGAGCCAATGCAAATGGAGCATTTGCCCAAACTCCAGATAATAAAGTTGCTACTGCTGATGCCAGACAAGTTACTGTTATCAAAGCTCCAACATCCATCCCTGCATCACCAAGTATAGATGGATTTACAAAGATAATATAAGACATTGCCAAAAATGTTGTTACTCCTCCAATGACTTCTTGTCTTATTGTGCTTCCTCTTTCAGATATTTTAAACATTCCTTCTAAAATACCATTGTTTTGTGACATTTTCTTTCCTCCTATGTTAAAATTTAATTACTACCAAGTCTTTTAATATACTCATCTGGAATAGGAAGGTCTATCTCTATTCCGTATTTATTTATTTTTAAGTAGTGAGAAAACAGATACATTATTTTCTCTTTTCCTTTTCCATATTTAGTGTCACCTATTATTGCATTTCCCATATTAGCTAATTGAACTCTTAGCTGGTGTGTTCTTCCGCTTCCAAGAGTTCCTTCAAGAAGAGTACAGTCCTTTCCATATTTTTTCACTTTAAAAAAACTTAGGCTTTCCTTTGCTCCCTCTTCAAATTTTTCCACTTCTATTACTTTATCTTCTATTTTTTTCAAATAACTTTTTATAGTAAACTCTTTATCCTTTACTTTTCCTTCTACAAGTATATAATACCTCTTGTCTATATTCCTGTTTCTTATCTCTTCAGCAAGTTCTCTAGCTGTCACCAAAGATTTAGCTCCTATAATCAATCCAGAAGTTGCCTTGTCAATTCTATTTACAAAATTAAAATTAGGATTTTTCAAATATCCTTTTAATAGCTCTGATATTCCAAAATCATAACCGCTTCCTTTATGCATGACTATATTATTTTTTTTATTGAAAATAAGAACATTTTCATTTTCATAAACAATAGATTTTTTTATTTTTTCAATTTCTTTATCTTCAACTTCTAGTAATTTTTCTTCTTTTGTTTCTCCGCCTTTGAAGAAAACTTTTATCTCATCATTGAGCTGAAGCCTATAATTTTCTTTGCTTTTCTTACCATTAACTTTTATCTTCCCAGTTCTTATTCCTTTAAAAATTTCAGTTAAAGGTATATCTTCATATTTCTTTCTAAGAAATTTATCCAGCCTTACATCTTCAAACTCTTTATCTACTATATATTCCATATTACTCCTAATCTCTATACATTTTTACACTTTGAACTATTCCAAGCATCATAAAACTTATCAAAAGAGATGTTCCTCCATAGCTCATTAAAAGAAGAGGTTTTCCAGTTACCGGCATTATTCCCATTATCATTCCAACATTTATTATCAGATGGAACAAAAATATAGATGCTATTCCATAACAAACCAGTCTTCCATATTTATCTTCTGTAGTATCTGCTATATAGACTATCTGTAAAATCAGAATAAGATACAGTCCTAATAAAACAATTCCTCCAATAAATCCTCTCTCCTCCAGAAATACTGAACCTATAAAGTCTGTATGTGCTTCTGGAAGGAATCTCAATTTACTTTGAGTACTGTTCAGAAATCCTTTTCCATAAAGACCTCCTGAACCTATAGCTATCATAGACTGTGTAACATTCCAACCACTTCCTAAAAGATCTGCTTCAGGATTTAGAAATGTAAGCACCCTTTGTTTTTGATAATCTTTTAAAAAGAAGAAAAACGCTGTTGGCACAGAAACTATTCCTGTGATAACCATTATTATTATTGATTTCCAGTCTATTCCATGTATAAATATAAGGACAAAATAAGTCATCATAAGTATCAGAGCTGTTCCCAAATCAGGCTGTTTTAATATCAATAAAAATACTGGAAGAATATGAAGAAATGATATCAAAACACTTTTTAATCCAATAAACCTATCTCTATATTTTGAAACAAGAAATTCTGAAAAAGTCAAGATAACCAGTATCTTTCCAATTTCAGAAGGCTGTATACTTATAGGACCAAGATCTATCCATCTTTGAGCTCCAAGTCTCTTTACTCCAACTACATATACTGAAAGCAGAATTAAAATATTAAGTATGTAGATTAATTTATAATATTTTGCATATTTTCTATAATCTATAAAAGAGAAAAATAGATATACAAATATACCTATGATCCCCCAAAAAGCTTCTCTTTTATAAAAAAGAGTAGTTTTATGTATAGTAGCACTGTAGATTGTCAGTACACTTATCACAACAATAATCACTGCATTAAGCAGAAGAAGGTTGTTCATTTTTTTTATCTTTTTTAAAATCAAAGCTGTATCTCTGCTTTTTCCCATATACTGCTACTCCTTACTTTCCTGTATGACCAAATCCCCCTGCTCCTCTTTCAGTTTCATCTAAAGAATCCACTTCTACAAATTCCATTTGTGCAACTTTATTTAAAACAAGCTGTCCTATTCTCTCTTGAGGATTTATTACATATTCATCTTTACTAAGATTTACCATTATTACTTTTAATTCTCCTCTGTAATCGCTGTCGATAGTTCCAGGAGTATTCAAAAGAGTTATTCCATGTTTGATTGCAAGTCCGCTTCTAGGTCTTACCTGTACCTCATATCCTTCTGGTATAGCTATTTTAAGTCCTGTTGGAACTAATACTCTCTCTAGTGAACCCATTACTATTGGTTCCTCTATATTTGCTCTTACATCCATTCCTGCTGATCCTGACGTTTCATATTTAGGAAGTGATACATTTTCTTCTCTTACTACTTTAACTATAACTTTTTCCATTATTAATCTCCTTTATATATCTCCAAGTATCGTGCAAGAATAGAATTCCTCTTGGAATAAATATTCTGCTGTCTTTTTTATATCTTCTAATGTTATATTTTCTATTTTTGATATTATCTCATCAATTTCAGTTACTCTTCCATAGAGCATATAAGTACTTGCCATTCTTGTCATTTTTCCTTTACTGTTTTCAAGGCTGAAAGTAAGCATACTTAAAAATTGATTTTTAGATTTTTGAAGCTCATATGGAGTTATTCCATTTTTCTTTATATCTTCAAATTCATCTTTGATTATATCTATAACTTCCTGATAGCTTTCTTTAGTAGTCCCTGCATATATAGTGAAAAGTCCTCCCTCTATAAATGCTGTTCCATAGCTGTAAACTGAATAAGCTAATCCTCTTTCTTCTCTTATCTTTTGAAACAATCTTGAACTCATATTTCCTGCCAGTACACTTGAAATTATAGCTCCTGGATATTTCATATCTTCTATCTGGCTGTTTCCTCTTGTATTAAAACAAAGATGTACTTGATTAGTTTCCCTCTTTATTCTATTTTCTCCATGATTTATTGTAAAAGAGGCATCCATCTCTCTTTTGAAATTACTGTCTCTGAATTTTCCCAAACTTTTATTCAATTCTGCTACTACATGATCAAAATCTATTTTTCCTGCAACAGATACTACTATATTTGATGCCACATACTGTTCATCAAAATATTTTAGAAATTTTTCTCTAGTAATATTATTAAGACTCTCTATAGTTCCCAATACTATATTTGACTGAACTCCAGTTATTGCATATTTTACATTTTCATCATGTACTATCTCTTCTGGAATATCATCATACATTCTTATCTCTTCTATTATTACATTTCTCTCTTTATCTAAATTTTCCTGTGTAAAAGTAGAATTTAAAAACATATCTGACAATACATCTATACCAGTATCAATTTTACTTGAAAGCATCTGAATATAGTAAGCAGTCATATCTCTGCTTGTATAGGCATTTATTAATCCACCTTCATTATCTATCAACTCAGATATTTCTTTTGCACTTCTAGTTTTTGTCCCTTTGAACATCATATGTTCTATAAAATGAGAAACTCCGCTTTCATCTGGATATTCGTTCCTTGACCCAGTATTAACAAATATCCCTAGACTTACAGTACTTACACTGTCTATATTTTCCATTAAAACAGGTATACCGTTGTCTAATTTTCTTATTTCTATATTCATTTACTCACTCCACTCTTAATATTCTGCTCTATACATAAAATATATTCCAATTCCTAGAAAAATTATGTTAGGAATCCATCCGCTTATAAATGGATTTAAAAATCCATTTATACTTAAAGCTTCAAAAGAAGCCTGTACTATATAATACCCATAACCTAAAGCTACAGACAGTGCCATACTTATTGCTGAAGCTCCTCTTACATATCTACTTCCAAGGGATAAACCTAAGAAAGAAATTATGAAACTTGAAAATGGAAAAGAATATCTATTTCCTATCTCAACAAGAAGCTCTCTTGTATCTCCACCTATACTTTTTATTTCTCTTACAGATTTTTTTAATTCTTTTATTGTAAGGGTTTTAGGCTCTACACTTTTAGTTATAAATTTTTCTGGTTCATCATCATATTTATTTTCTGTAAAAATCTTAACTTCTTTTGGCTTTTCAAGTTTTTCACCATCATAAATATTGGCATCTTTCAATACCCATACTTTTTTACTAAAATTATATCTTCCTTCTTTTGCAGTTATTATTCTTTCAACTTTATTAAATTCTTCATTTAAATCAACTATCTCTATATTTTCACCAAAACCAGTTTCTCTGTTTATTTTTCCCATGAGATAAACATAATTAGAATTTTCACCTCTCAGAAAAGCATTTCTCTTTTCTACTGGCATCTCTCTTTTTGCTCTTTCTCCATCTTTTATCTCTCTATTTTTTCTTACTGAATATGGATAAAGACTGTCATTTATATAGAACACCATTACAGCTATCACTGCTGAAATACAAATAGGAAACAGCACTATTCTTTTAAAGCTTATTCCAGCTGTTTTCAATGATATTATTTCTAGGTTTGAAGCCATAGAACTCACTGTCATTAATGATCCCAAAAGCACTGCCAGAGGGGCCACATCTATTAATATCTTTGGTATCATTGTAAGAATATAAGTTATAGATTCATTTGCTGAAAATCTTCCGTCACTTACATATCTTATAACTTTAAATAACTGACTTACTAAAAATATTCCTACAAAAGCGATCAAACTAAGGAAAAATGATTTTATAAAATTTTTACTTATGTATTTATCTATTATTTTTATTTTCATTTATATCCCCCTAGATTTTTTCTTATAGAAATAGAAAGTCACTAAAAATAAAATTATATTTGGTGTCCATACTCCTACAAATGGAGGAATTTTACCTCTGTTAGCCATAACCATTCCTATATTCAGGAATGTTATATATGAAAATATTACTACAAGGCTCAAAGCAAAGTTAGCTCCTTTTCCACTTCTGTGATGTCCTATGGAAATAAATACTCCCAATAGAGAAAGCATTATTGTGGATAATGGAAGAGCCAGTTTTCTATTTATTTCTACTTTATATGGTATTTTTTCATTTTGAGGCAGATCTTTCATTTCTTTAAGAAGCATACTTATACTCATAGCTTCAATATCTTTTACTTTTATATCTATTCCATCAAAGTAAGCATCAAGAGGAACTTTTTTATCATCAAATTCTCCTCTCAATTTTTCTTTTCCATCTTTATCAAAATCGTAAAATTTAGAATCTGTTATCACCATTGAAGAATCTTTCCAGTAGGCTTCCTTTCCAACCAACACAGTAGGAAATTCTACATCTTCATTTTTCTGAAATATAAGCACTCCCTGAGCAACTCTGTCTTTTCCTTCTATTCTGTCTATATAGAGATTATATTCCTCAACTTCATCTATAAAAGTTTTCTCTTTTAACTGAAATACAGGATTTTCATAAGCTATCTTAGTAGTTATATATTGTAGTTTACTAAAAGATCTTGGAATTATACTTTCTTGAAGAAAAAATATAAAAAGTGTAGTAGCACAAGCTAATATAAATATAGGTTTTACAATCCCTCTAAGGTCCATACCTATTGAACTCATAGCTGTTGCTTCACTGGTTCTTGTAAATTTTGAAAATGTCAGCATTACCCCTAAAAATATTCCCATGGGAATAGTCTGTGATAAAATAGGGGGAAGATAAAACGACAATATCCTCATTATATCAATTATCGATATCCCTTTTACTATTATATTTTCCATCATAGCCACTATGATATCTATCAGGAAAATAAATGTAAAGAGCGAGATACCAAATAATATTGGCATTTTCACCTCTTCTAAAATATATTTTTCTATTATTTTCATAAATTTCTCCTAAAAAAGTTTATTGACATATCTATTAATTAATTCCAAATTTTTCAATTCCTTTATTTTATCTTGAAAAACTTCAGGTACATATTTTTCTATATTTGGAACCACTTCTAGAAAAATTTCATTTGTATAACTTCCTTTAGAATATTTCTTTAGACTTGTATACATGTCTGTTGAATAATTATAAATTAAAAGAATAAGAACAGAAAGAAGTACTCCTTTTGCTATTCCAATTACTCCTCCTAATACCCTTGTTGCAATTCCCTTGCTCTGATTTTTAAGTATATTTCTCACTAGATGTATCACTATTCCAAGTAAAATATACACTGCCCAGAAAGTTATTATATACGTCACAAAATAACGATCTTTATCTTTTGACAGTCCTAAAAACTCTATTACAGCTGGAGTATATTTTTTAGCAATAATAAAATTTACTACCAGTCCAAAGATAGCCAAAAATTCAACAAACAATCCATTTCTTAATCCATAAAGAAGAGAAAAAACTATTATGATTCCTATTATTATATCTAAATACATCCCCTATCACCTTTCTTTTTTAGTTATCTACTATTTTTACCCATAAAGCTTTTAAATACAAAGTTTCTGGCACATGAAGTATCCATGGGTGATCCTCTGGCTGATAATTTATTCCTATTACTTGAAGAAGTTTTCCATTTTTAGATGCTGCCATTCTTGTTACTTCTATCAAATCTTGAAGAGTTATATGATATGCACAAGTTATTACTCCAAGTATTCCCCCATCATTTAAAAGTTTAAAACTATCATCACAAAGATCAAAGAAAAAATCTCTTCCTCTGTGAATATCTGCTTTTCTTTTTATTAAAGATGGCGGGTCCAATGTAACTACATCAAATTTTTCTCCTCTTCCGACTAGAGTTTTCAGCAGAAGAAAAGCATCTCCTTCCATAGTAACAAAATCTCCTGTAAATTCATTTAAAGCATAGTTTTCTCTGCACAGTTCCAATGCATGAGGTTCTTTGTCTATAGCTGTTACTTTTTTACAGTTTTCTTTCAAAGCAGCCATTGAAAATCCTCCACTGCTTGAAAATACATCTAAAAATTTTGTATCCTTTGTAAGATATTTTCTTATAAATTTTCTTGAATCTCTCTGATCTAGAAAAAATCCAGTTTTTTGTCCATCTATTATATCTATACTATATTTAAGACCATTGTCTTCCATTATAACTCTTTCTGGTATCTCTCCAAAAACAATTCCTGTTTTTTGCTCTACTCCTTCAAGAGTTCTATTTTCAACATCACTTCTTTCATATATCCCCTTTGGCTTCATTACTTTTTTGATGCTGTTTATTATATCCTGTCTAAAAGTTTCTACTCCGGAATTTCTAAACTGTACAGATACATACTTATCAAATTTATCTATAATTAAACCTGGGATTCCATCTCCTTCTGAGAAGAAAGCTCTTATACAATTAGTTTCATTAAAAAGATGTTCTCTTTTTTTATAAGCTTTTCTGATTTTTTCAAGAATAAAATTTTTATCTATTTTTTCATCTTTTGTAGTAAGTACTCTTACAAAAGCTGATGTAGAATCTGTTACGTATCCTCTTCCTACAAAGGCCATGTCAGATGAACATACATCTACTATATCTCCAGTTTTTACCTCTCCTATTATAGTTTTTATCTCATCTTTAAAAACATTGGGATAGAAATTTATTATTTTCTTTTCCTTCCCACTTATTAATATTATTTTCGTCATTAGCTCTCCTTTTTATCTTGTTATTAAATATGGAGTACCATTCTTTTTGTAGACTCTATATACTCTTCTTCCTATTCCTGTCAGTATATCCCAAGTTGATTTATGTACAGAATTTATTTCTTCTATTATATCATCTCTTATAACAATTGCTTCAGTACCTATATTTATTTTTTTCAAAATTGACTCTGGTATCTTTACCATGCACATATCCATACATATCTCCCCAACTATTGGACATTTTTCTCCTTCGATTAAAGCATATGTTTTATTGGAAAATTCTTTTTTCATACCATCAGCATACCCTATTGCAAGAGTGGCAAATGTTTCCCCCTCTTTCAATTTTACAGTTCTTCCATAAGATATATATGAATCCTCTTCAAGAGTTCTTATAAAAAGTATTCTTGTCTTCATTGTAAAAACCCTTTTGAATCCTGGTATTCTTTCATTTCCCAACATCCCATACATACATATACCAGCTCTTACCAGATTTCCTTTAAATCCATCATTGAATCTAAGAATTCCTCCACTGTTTAAAATATGTATATATTTTATATTTTTATACTCTTCAAATATTTTAAATTTATTTATCTGCTCTTTAGTATAATTATATGCTTCATCACTCATTCCATCTGCATCAGAAAGATGTGAATAAATACCAACTGCTTTTATACCTTTTTCTATACAATAATCTACAGCTTTTTTCCCTTTTTCAGGAGTAAAACCTAATCTTCCCATTCCTGTATCTATTTTAATATGTATTTCTGCATTTATTTTATTAGACTCTAAAAATTCTATCTGTCTCATGCTGCTTATAGTTATTTGAAAATTTTTCTCAGCAGCTATTTCTATTTCATCATTAAAAAGTGAACCTAGTATAAGGATTTCTTCTTCTATTCCTCCCTCTCTCAGTTCCATTGCTTCTTCCAAAGAGGCTACTCCAAAGATTTCTACCCCATTTTTCGAAAGCTCTTTAGCTGTTTCGATAGCTCCAAACCCGTAACTATTAGCTTTTATTACTCCTAATACATTTGTGCCTTGGACCAATTCTTTAATTTTATTCAGATTATATTTTAAATTGTCCATATCGATTTCTAACCAAGCTCTCATTTTTTCTATGCTCCCTTTCCTATTATGAATTAAATTTATAGAGGGCGACTTTAAAATTTTTCATTTTTAGCTGCCCTCTTATATTATATATTATCTTTTATTATTAAACTAATATTTTTTCTTCATTCTTTGACTCTTTCTTTTTTTCCTCTCCAAAAATATGAAGTCCCTTATTTGGTCCTTTTTTATTTTTATCTAGGAAATATACCAATGGTGTTGCAATAAATACTGAACTGTAAGTTCCTGCAAGAATACCGATCAAAAGAGTTACTATAAATGTTTTTAAACTGTCTCCACCAAAAACAAGTATAGCAATGATTGCAAATAATGTAGTCACAGATGTATTGATAGATCTTATCATTACCTGATTTACACTTTTATCCAAACAAGCTTCAAAAGAAATTTTATTCTTACGCTTCATATTTTCTCTTATTCTGTCAAATACAACTATTGTATCATTGATAGAATATCCAAGTATAGTCAATATGGCTGCTATAAATGGTGTATCTACTTCGTAACCTAAAAGTGAAATTACTCCAACAGCTATAATCAGATCATGGAATAATGCTGCTACTGCTGCTACTGCAAATATAAATTCAAATCTGAAAGTTATGTAAAGGATTATAAGGAAAGCTCCTATTCCTAATGCATATATTGCTGAAGTTTTTAGTTCTTCTCCAACACTTGCTCCTACTTTCTCTTCTTTATTTACATCAAAGTTTCCAATTTTTTTTAAACTGTCTAAAACTTCTGTTTTTTCTGTTTCAGTAAGTTCAGGCGTTCTTATGATAACAGTATTATCTTCAGAAATCTGTACTTTTCTACTGTTAGGATTTACCTGATTTATCTCTTTAGAAATTTCATCTAAATTATTATTAATATCATTTAATGTTATTGGGTTTTCAAATCTCAACTGGAATAAGTTTCCTCCAGAGAAGTCAATACCATAGTTAAGCCCTTTTGTGAAAAAAGCTCCAAGAGAAAGAACAACAATAACTAATGATAGTCCTACAAATTTTTTACTATTTTCTATAATTTTTATTTGCATGCTGTTTTCCCCCTAACTCCAAATAATTCTGGTCTGTTTAATTTAAATACTGTAATGAAAGTAAGTAAAATTATCTTAGTAATTGTGATAGCTGTAAACATAGATGCCAATGTACCTATTGTTAATGTTACAGCAAATCCTTTTACAGGACCAGTTCCAAAAGTAAAAAGAATAACAGTAATTATAAGTGTTGTAAGGTTTGAGTCGAATATAGCCACGAATCCTTTGCTGAATCCTGCATCTATAGCATTACGTACTGTATTTCCCATTCTAAGTTCTTCTTTTATTCTCTCAAAAATTATAACGTTTGCGTCAACTGCCATACCTGCTGACAGGATAAGACCTGCTATACCTGGCAGAGTTAATGTTGCATCAATGAAGTTAAGACATCCAAAAGTTATAAGTCCAAATATTACAAGAGCTATATCAGCAACTATTCCAGGGAGTCTGTAGAATACTATCATAAATACTCCTATAAGCATCATTGCAAATACTCCTGCCTGTTTACTTTGAGCTATTGATTCATCTCCAAGAGATGCTCCAACAGTTCTTGTTTCAACTATTTCAGCTTTTACTGGAAGAGCTCCTGCATTCAGCAATGTAGCTGTTGCTTTTGCTTCTTCTACAGTATAGTTTCCTGTAATTACTCCGTTTCCACTTGGTATTTCTGAATTGATCATAGGAGCTGTCTGTACTTTTCCATCTAGTGTGATAGCAAGTTTTCTTCCTATGTTATTTCTTGTAATCTCAGCAAATCTTACTGCTCCCTCTTGGTTCATTTCAAATTGAATTTGAGGTCTTCCCAAGTTGTCATAAGATACATCTGCTTTCTTTAATGCTCCTCCAGTTAGAAGAGTTTCTCCTAAAGTTCCATCTGGATTTTCAAGTTTAAATTCTAATAGAGCTGTTTTCCCTATCATTTTTATAGCATCTTCTGTATTGCTTATTCCTGGAAGTTCTATTATTACTCTATTGCTTCCTGCTTTTTGTACAAGAGATTCTGCTACCCCTAATCCATTTATTCTTCTGTCCAGAACTTCAATCAGTCTGTTCATTGCTGCATCATCAAGAGTTACCCCTTCGTCTGGTACAGCTTCCAATACTACATACACTCCACCTTTTAAGTCCAGTCCCAGTTTAGTTGGTTTAAAAAAGCTAAGCCATATAGCTCCTATTACCACAACTATAACAAGAGACAATCTCATTAATAATTTTGATCCCATTTCTCCTCCAAAATATTAGTTTATCTTTTTGTATCTAAGAAAGTTTGAAGTATTATAGCAGCAGCTATTTTATCAACTACCTTTCTCTTTTCCAAAGCGCCCTTTTTGTTTGATTCATTCAGCATTCTGTCTGCTGACACAGTAGTAAGTCTTTCATCAACTTCTATTATTTCCAAGCCTTCAATCTCTTTGTTTAATTTAGCTATAAACTCTCTGACTTTCTCTGCCTGTCTTTTTTCAGTTCCATCCAGACTTTTAGGGATACCTACTACTAATGCTTTTGTATTTTCTTGAATACAAAGTTCTTTAATTCTTTTTACTGCTTTTGTTTTTTTTCTGTCTATTACTTCAAGGGGAGTAGCTACTATCCCCATTATATCTGATTTCGCTACTCCTATCCTCACATCTCCCACATCTAAGGAAATATATTTTTTATACATTCATTACCTCTTATAAAGAATTTTTTAAAGTTTCTTTTACTGCATTCATAGCTTCCTGTATTTTAGTTGCATCTTTTCCACCAGCTTGAGCGAAGTCAGGTCTTCCTCCACCATTTCCCCCAGTGATTACAGCAGCTTCTTTTACAAGATTTCCAGCTTTTACTTTAGAAGTAAGTTCTTTAGTTACTCCAGCAGCAAATATAGCTTTATCTGCTCCAGATGCTAAAACTACAACTGTATTAGTCATTTTATCTTTTACATAATCGACCATTTTTCTTAAATCATCAGCTGTTGTAGTTTTAAAAGTTTTCATGATAACTGTTACTCCATTGATAACCTCAGAATTTTCTGCTAAAGCCTGAGCTTCTATTTGAGTAAATCTGCTTTTTAATTCTTCAAGTTCTTTGCTGTTTTCTTTAATTGTTTCTACCATTTTTTCAACTCTGTCCAGAAGATTAGCTTCATCAGACTTTACAACTTTTTCTACATTTTTTAGAAGCATTTCAATGTTTTTAACTGCTTTGTATGCTCCTTTTCCAGTTACAGCTTCAATTCTTCTTATTCCAGCAGCAATACCAGCTTCACTTTCTATTTTAAATAATCCTATCTTACCTATATTATCTATATGAGTTCCTCCACAAAGTTCTATAGAGAATCCTTCTACAGATACTACTCTTACTACATCTCCATATTTGTCTCCAAATAGAGCTGTAGCTCCAGCTTTTTTAGCTTCATCCATACTCATGTCAGCAACTGAGACATTTATAGCTTCAGCTATTTTTTCATTTACTAACTCTTCTACTTTTTCAAGCTCTTCACCAGTCATAGCTTCATAATGGTTAAAGTCAAATCTTAATCTTTCCCCATTTACAAATGACCCTGCCTGTTGTACATGAGAACCTAATACTTCTCTCAATGCTTCATGAAGCAGATGAGTTGCTGTATGATTTTTAGCTGTTGCCATTCTGTTAGCTTCATCAACTTCTAAGAAATATTCCTCTCCTTCAATTGGAGTTCCTTTTAATACTTCAACAGTATGTGTAAATATTCCTTTTTGTTTTTGAACATCTATAACTTTACCTTCAAATCCATTTCCAGTAATAATACCGATATCTGCTGCCTGTCCTCCAGACTCACCATAGAATGGAGTTGTATCAAATATCATAAGTTTCTTGCCATCTTTTCCATCTCTTGCACTTAAAAGTTTTCCTGTATCTTTAAGAGTTGTGTATCCAGTAAATTCAGTAGCTCCATATTTATCATAGAACTCCTCGATAAAACTGTCTTGTCCCTTTTCCATTACAACTTCTCTGGCAGCTCTTGCTTTTTCTTTCTGCTCAGTCATTTTTGCTTCAAATTCTTCTTTAGATATTTCTATCTCTTTTTCCTGACATATTTCTTCAGTTAGCTCATATGGGAATCCGTATGTATCATAAAGTTTAAATGTAACTTCTCCATCAAGTTTAGTAATTCCTGCTGCTTTTAATTTTTCAATTTCCTGATTTACAAGCTGCATACCTTGATCAAGAGTACGAGAGAATTTTTCCTCTTCTATTTTTACAACTTTTTTAATATGATCAATATTACTTCTAAGATCTGGATAAGCATTTTCCATCATACTTACTACTTTATCAACCATCTTATATAGGAATAACTCTGATTGTCCTAAAAGTCTTCCATGTCTTACTGCTCTTCTCAATATTCTTCTCAGAACATATCCTCTTCCTTCGTTTGATGGTATAACTCCATCATTGATCAAGAAAGTAACTGCTCTTGAATGGTCTGTTATTACTTTTAATGAGAAGTTTTCTTCCTCATCTCTTCCATATTGCGAGTTAGTAAGTTTTACTGCTTCCTCTACCAATGGGAATAAAAGATCTGTTTCAAAGTTATTTGATTTTCCTTGCACCATAGCAGCTATTCTTTCAAGTCCAGCTCCCGTATCTATATTTTTCTTAGGAAGAGGCTCAAGGCTTCCATCTTCCATTCTGTTCCATTCAGTAAATACAAGGTTCCAGATTTCAATAAAACGATTATCTGTTCCTTCATCACCAAGTTTAGAGTTTTCATCTCCACCATAAGCTGGTCCCAAATCCACATGAATTTCTGAACAAGGTCCGCATGATCCAGTAGGTCCTGCTGCCCACCAGTTTTCATCTTCTCCAAGTCTTACAAGTCTTTCTTTTGGAAAATTACATTTTTCTATCCAGATCTGTTCCGCTTCATCATCTGTTGTAAATACTGATACCCAAAGTTTATCTTTATCTATTTTTAATACCTCAGTAACAAACTCCCAAGACCATTCTATTGCTTCTTTTTTGAAATAATCTCCAAAAGAGAAGTTTCCAAGCATTTCAAAGAATGTGTGGTGTCTTGCTGTTCTTCCAACATTTTCAAGGTCATTTGTTCTGATACATTTTTGATAAGTAGTTACTCTTGGATATGGTGCTTCCTTCTGTCCTAAAAAATATGGCTTAAAAGGAACCATTCCTGCTACCGTTAGTAATAAAGTTGCATCATCAGGAATAAGTGATGCACTTTCGAAGTGTTTATGATGTTTTGCTTCAAAAAACTCAATAAACTCTTTTCTAATTTGATTTCCTGTTAACATGTTCTCCTCCAACTATTTAAAATTTAATCTAATTTAAACTTTTCACCTAAATAAATTTTTCTTGCTGTTTCATCATTAGATATTTCTTCTGGCGTACCACTGATCAAAACTTTTCCATTTGCCATTATATATGCCTTCTCTGTAATACGCAATGTTTCTCTTACGCTGTGGTCAGTTATCAGTATTCCCAATCCTCTATTTCTCAAATATCTTATTATCTGCTGTATATCTTCAACTGCTATTGGGTCAACCCCGGCAAAGGGTTCATCCAGAAGTATAAAGCTTGGGTTATTTGCTATTGTTCTGGCTATCTCTATTCTTCTTCTTTCTCCTCCAGAGAGTGAATAACCTAAAGATTTTCTTACATGAGTAAGTTTGAACTCTTCCATAAGCTTTTCAATTATTTCCTGTTGTTCTTTAGGAGCTATTCCTTTCATCTCAAGAACTGCTGCTATATTTTCCTCTACTGTAAGATTTCTAAAAACAGATGGCTCCTGTGCCAGATATCCTATTCCAAGATTGGCTCTTTTAAACATAGGATAAGTTGTTACATCAGCATTGTCACAATAAACTTTACCGCTTTCAGGCTTTATTATTCCTGTTATCATATAGAAAGTAGTTGTTTTCCCTGCTCCGTTAGGTCCAAGAAGCCCCACTATCTCTCCCTTATTTACTTCAAGGCTGACATTATCCACTACTGTTCTTTTTTTATAGCTTTTACAAAGATTTTGAGCTACTAAACTTCTCATTAGCTCCTCCTTAATTATTTTTATGGTTTATAAATACATGTCCTCTTGCTTTTACTTTTCTTGTGTTCATATCATAAGTACCTTCATCTGCTTCTATTATGGAATCTTTATTTTCAATTTTTACATTTCCCATAAGATCAAGTATACCAGTTTTTTGTCTGACTATTCCCTTTTCAGCAGTAATAATAGTTATTCCCTGTTCTGGATTTTTATTCTCAATATAAACATTTCCTACTAAAGTAGCTATATCTTTATTAATATCTATTTCAGCAGTATCAGAAGTTACAACTGTATTTCCATTTTTAGCATCAGTTACTGTTAATTTTGTATTATCTCTTGAGAAAACAAGATTTCTTTCTATATCTGCTTCAATATAATCAGATTGAAGCTTCTTATCTTCTTGAATAAACACTGCATTTTTTTTGATTTCACTTCTTATTGCTTTGTATCCACCATCATTTTTAAAGTAAACTCTTGCAAAATCTCCTGTAAAATCTGTACGTTTTCCTTGATGCATCATGTTTCCTTTTGCATTCCCTATGAAATCTATTCTCATCTCTCTCATATTTCCATCAGCTATATCTGATTTGAATCTATCTCCAGACTTAGAAGTTATATCTGCATTTGTACTTTTTAATAATCCTTGCTTATTATCAAAAGTTCCTTCACTTCCGATTATAGTAAAATCTCCATAATCTATTGTATATTTTTCAGGAGAAACAACTACTTCAGTCTTAAGATTATAGTCAAGTCTATTTCCTCTCAATCTGCTTTCTGGAGTTACTATCACAGTATTTTTTCCAAATTCCACCTTATCTTCGTTTGTAAAATATTTCATTTTGTCACTTTTTATATCGTTTTCTACATTTTTACCTTTAAAATTATCTCCAGTAAATACTGAAGATTTTACATCAAATACTCCATTTGACATAGTTCCTGATGTAGCTTTATCATGACTTTCAAAATTTATAGTTTCAGGTATATATACTTTTTCATCTTTTAAATTATACTTTCCTCTTGCTGATTTTGCTACTATTTTTTCACTATTTATTACAAGATTTCCAATTAACTCCATATAATTATCTTTTTGGAATAAGAGTTTATCCCCAGTTACAGTAGTTCCATTTTCTGTATTTTTAAATGAAATTTTACTTTGAAGTTCTCCTGTTCCATTTTTATTATTGTATGTAAGATTCTCTCCACTGGCAACAAAGTTTCTTCCAGCAGCATTTATTGTTCCATTACTTACAAGCTCCCCAGTATTTTCATCATATACAGCTCCAATTCCTGTGAAAGATGTTCCATCTTTTAAAGCTGTCACTTTATATTTATTTGGAGTTTCTACTTTACCAGTAGCTCCATTGTATGTTATATCATTGCTTTCTAATCTATAGTCTTGATTCTCAAATACAGCATTTTCTTTTACTTTATATATTTGTGCTTCTGTATTGAAATCCATTCTTTTACCTTTAGCAGTTTGTTTTTTGATTTTGTCATACATAGTTCCATTTACTATATATCCATCTTTTGTTATATCATTAAAATAGAACTTATCTCCAACACTGTCATATTTCTGACTTTTGTAATCATACTTTTTATCAGCAAACATTTCCTTTGTTTCATTATTATATCTAAATTCCCTGCTTCTTAATTCTCCATTATTTGAAATATACACTGCATCTCTATTTGTTCCATAGGCAGTTATAAATTTAGTAGCATTATTATATACTATTTTATCTGCTGTAAGCTCTTCACCTTTTGTTGATGTCATTTTTACATCCCCATAAAAAGTCAGTTCTTCTGTCGTTATATCATATACTGCTTCTTTTCCAGAAAAAGAATATACTCCATTGCTTCCAGTTATTTTTCCAAAAAACTTAACTATATTGCTGTTGGCTTCTCTTTGTATTTTATCAACATATATCTTGTATCCATTAGTTTCTATCATTACATTTTTAGTAATTAAAAACGCCTCTGTATCATCTTGGTACCACAGATTTCCTGCTGATAATTCAGCTCCATTATATGTTACATCATAAGGTTCCCATGCTTCAAGAATTTTATCATTTATTGAATATTTTAAGTTAAGAAAATTTCCAGATATTTTAGCATTTTGCTCATCTGCCCCATCAATAACTATATTTCCTGAAAGAGTAACTATCTTATTAGCGTCACTGTATCTCCCAATATCTCCTTTCAGTTTTATTTTCTCATTTTCCAGAACTACATTATCTTTCAATTCTATATAACTCATTTTACTGTCTGTTATGAAATTTTTTCCTGAAATTTTTACTTTTTTTTCATCATTTTCTGCTGTTACTCCAGCATCAGATGTTATTTCATCCTTCAGTTTATCATAATGAGCTGCTTCTGTATTGAATTTCCACCCATTTGGACTAACTCCAAGTATATTATTTTTCAATGCAAGGTTTCTTACTTTATCAATAAATACATTATCCCCACTAAGTACCATATCTTTTACTAGAGCCTTTGCTTTTTCAAAGTTTGTTTCATTATCATCTACATAATCTACCTGCTTATCAGCCTCAACGTGATAATCTTCACTATCATAAGTAACATTAGTAGTTTCTATAGCTTTTTTTACATCCGAAAGATCACTTTCATCTTTAAAATAGTTCAGGTAACCTAATATTATTATAACTGCAAAAATAATTATATAGATTTTCTTTTTATTCATAGTTAACTCCTATTTAATATTTTTTTCAGCTCATTAAGCTTTAATAGTGCTTCCAAAGGTGTCATTCCATTAGGATCCAATTCTTCTAGTACTCTCATAACTATTTTTTGTTCTTTTGTCAGTTCTTTTCCTTTTAAATTATTTTTATCCTCTTCTACTGGTTCTTCTTTTTGAGGAGTTCCAAAAAGTATAAGCTGCTCTCCTTTTAGTTTCTTCTCAATTATCTGTTTTCTATCTTCTAAATTTTTCAGTACAGATTTTGATCTATCAAGTATCTCTTTAGGGAGTCCCGCAAGTCTGGCTACTTCTATTCCATAAGACTTATCTGCTCCACCTTTTACTATCTCTCTCAAGAAAACTATTTCCTTATCATTTTCTTTTACTTCTATTCTATAGTTTTCAGCTCTGTCCAGTTTATCTTCCAGCTGAGTCAGTTCATGATAATGTGTAGCGAATATTGTTTTTGCTCCTATTCTTTCATGAATATACTCTGTAATAGCTGTTGCTATTGAAATTCCATCAAATGTAGAAGTCCCTCTTCCTATTTCATCAAGTATGATAAATGATCTGTCAGTTGCACTATTAACTATATTAGCCACTTCACTCATTTCGAGCATAAATGTAGACTGACCTGTAAGAAGATCATCACTTGCACCTATTCTTGTAAATATCTTGTCTACCAATCCTATTTTAGCATAATTTGCTGGTACATAAGATCCCATATGAGCCATGATTATAATCAAAGCTACCTGCTTCATATAAGTAGACTTTCCTGACATATTAGGTCCAGTAAGTATTATCATTTCTTTATTGTCATCAAGCACTATATTATTTTTTACATATTCTCCTGATGGGATAAGCTTTTCTACTATTGGATGTCTTCCAGCAATTATTTCTATATCCTTCCCACCATGCATTTCAGGCTGAATATATGAATTTTTAATTGCTATATGTGCCAAATCACTCATAACATCAAGATATGCTATCTTATATGCCAGATCCTGAAGTATTCCTTTGTGACTTTTTATCTCATAGGATACCTCTTTAAATAACTGATATTCAAGATTCTCTATCTTATCTTTGGCATTTAATACCTTTTCTTCATACTCTTTCAAATCAGGGACTATGTATCTTTCAGCATTAGCAAGAGTCTGCTTTCTGATATAGTCTGCTGGTACTAGATGAGAGTTAGCTCTTGTTACTTCAATAAAATATCCAAATACTTTATTGTATTTTATTTTAAGCCCTTTTATCCCAGTTCTTTCTCTTTCTCTATTTTCTATTTCAAGGATATAGTCCTTTCCATCTTTTGATAAACCATGAAGCTCATCAAGCATTTCATTATATCCCTGTCTTATGATTCCTCCTTCTCTCACTGAGAAAGGGGGCTCATCTACAATAGTTTTTTCTATCAAGTTGTAGATATCAATAAGAGTTTTTACTTCAATAGAAAATATAGAATTTCCCTGTAAAAGCTTTAATATTTCCAATGAATTTTTTATAGAAATTTTTAATGAAATCAGATCTCTTCCATTTTCAGTTTCAAGAACAAGCTTTCCAATTATTCTTTCTATATCATATATATTTTTTAATCTTTCTCTGACCTCTTCTCTGAGAAGTACATTTTCTATAAAGAAAGCTATATCTTTTTGTCTTTCATTTATTTTTTCTATATCAAGAAGAGGATTTTTTATAAATTTTTTCAGGAGTCTGCTTCCCATAGAAGTCATACATTCGTCCATCACCCATAAAAGTGTTCCTGCTCCATTTTTTTCTCTGTAATTATCAACTATATCCAGATTTTTTTGAGTAGTTATATTCAGCTCCATAATATTTTCACTGCTAGTGTATAATATATTATTAACAGGAAGCTCTTTTCCCTTTTGCAGTTCTGCTACATAGTTTAAAACAGTTGCTGATATTGTAACAGCCATCTTTTTATCTTTCAGTCCAAAACTTTCCAGTGATATTACCTTAAAATAATCTTTCAAATAATCTTCGCATTTTCTTTTTTCAGTTATTTTACTTACATTTACATCTGATAAAGAATTATGTTTTTTTAATTCGTTATAATATTTATCATAAGTTTTCTCTTCAAGCAATATCTCTTTAGGAGCAGTTTTATTTATCTCTCCCAAAAGCTTAAATATTATATCTTCCCCTTCCAGTTCACTTGCTTTAAATTCACCAGTTGTAATATCTACATAAGCTATTGCCCCTCTATTTCCATCTATTTTTATCCCCATAAGATAGTTGTTGCTTTTTTCATCAAGATAATCAGTATCAATTACTGTACCAGGGGTTATAACTCTTACAACCTCTCTTTTTACTATTCCTTTAACACTTTTAGGATCTTCTACCTGCTCACATATTGCTACTTTATAGCCTTTGTTGACCAGTTTAGCTATATAAGAAGATACTGAATGATAAGGAACTCCTGCAAGGGGGACATCCTGACCTTTTTCTCTGTTTCTGCTTGTCAATGTCAATCCTAGTTCCTTAGAAGCTATCACTGCATCATCAAAAAACATTTCATAAAAATCTCCTAGTCTGAAAAATAGAAGATTATCCTTATTCTGTTCTTTTATTTCTTTGTATTGACTCATTAAAGGCGTATCTCCAGCCACTTTCTCAACTCCTTACATAGTTACTATTTCTGGTTCTGAAAGAAGATTATCTTTCACTCTATTTAAAAGTTCTACTATTTCATTATAATTATCTGTATGATTTATTTTGTCTTTTATTTCAGCAGTATTTCTTATTCCCTTTAAATACCAGCATAAATGTTTTCTAAGTTCAAAAATAAATGGTCTTTCTGGGTGTTCTATCTCAGTTCTTCTAGTGTGTTCAATAGCCATGTCTATTTTTTCAATATCAGTTACTGGATGAAGAATTTTTCCATGTTCAAAGTATTCTCTGATATCTCTTATAAGCCACGGATTTCCAAATATACCTCTGGCAAGCATGATTCCATCTACTCCTGAATAATCTACTCTCTCTTTAGCATCTTCAGCAGTAAATATATCTCCATTTCCTATTACTGGAATATCTACACTTTCCTTTACCTGTTTTATAAGACTCCAGTCAGCTTTTCCAGTATACATCTGCTCTCTTGTTCTTCCATGAACTGTTATATGTTTACATCCAGTTTCCTGAGCTATTTTAGCTATTTCAACAGGATTTTTACTTTCCTTGTAACCTACTCTTATTTTTATAGAGAGGTCAGTCTTATCATCTAAGGCGCTTCTCATTTCAGAAAGCATAGCTCTCACAAGTTCAGGCTGCTCCATAAGAGCTGCTCCATATCCATTGTTGACTATTTTTTTCATAGGACATCCTGAATTTATATCTATATGTTTTACTCCAAGACTCTCTACAAATTTTGCACTTTCTACCATCTTTTTTATATCTTTACCAAAAAGCTGTACAGAATCTCCTTCTCTCAATCTTAAAATAACTTTGAGAGTTTTTTCACAAGCAACCTCCAAAGCATTTATACTTACCATTTCTGTAAATAAAAGGTCTGGTTTAAATTCTTTTAAAATTCCTCTATATGTATAATCTGTAACTCCTGCAATAGGAGCAGTATATATTTTTATCATAAATTTTTCTTCCTCCGACATCAAATAAAAAAAGGTATCTCAATCTAAAAATTTTACCATATTTATGATATTTTTTCAATATAACTAGACATATTAGAGTAAAAAAATTATTTTAAAAAAAATAAAAGCCCTGAACAAGTCAAGGCTTTTACTGTGAACTATTTGTCAAATCTTATTTTAGCTTCATCTACAATAATATCTAAGAATTCATCCAGCTTCATAGATTCTTGTTGTTGAGAACCGAATTTTCTTATATTTACTTCTCTGTTTTCAACTTCATTTTTACCTAAAATAAGTTGTACAGGAACTTTATATTTTCCATTAGCTTCTCTGATTTTATATCCAATAGATTCTGCTCTATCATCAATTTCTGCTCTGATTCCTCTTTCTTGAAGAGCTTTAAATATCTCTTTAGCATAAGGAACTACTTCATCATTGATAGTTAATATTTTTACTTGAGTAGGTGCTAACCATAATGGGAAAGCTCCTGCAAAGTGTTCAATAAGGATTCCGATAAATCTTTCGATTGAACCATAAACAACTCTGTGAATCATTACTGGTCTATGTTTTTCACCATCTTCTCCAATATAGCTAATATCAAATCTTTCAGGAAGATTGAAGTCTAACTGGATAGTTCCACATTGCCAAGTTCTTCCAATAGCATCTTTGATTTTGAAGTCTAATTTAGGTCCGTAGAAAGCTCCATCTCCAGGATTTAATTTATATGGTTTTCCAATTTTATCAAGAGCTCCAGCAAGTGCAGCTTCTGCTTTTTCCCATATTTCATTTGAACCAATTGCTTTTTCTGGTTTAGTTGATAATTCAATATGATATTCAAATCCGAATAGTTTGCTGTAGAATTTATCTATCAGTTCAACTACTCCAATGATTTCTTCTTCTATTTGATCTGGAGTCATAAATATATGAGCATCATCCTGAGTGAATGATCTTACTCTCATAAGTCCATGTAAAGCTCCTGAAAATTCATGTCTGTGAACTGTTCCTAATTCTCCACATCTGATTGGGAAATCTTTATATGAATGTAATTGATATTTATATGCTAAGATACCACCTGGGCAGTTCATAGGTTTTATAGCAAATTCAGTCTCATCTATTGTTGAAGTATACATATTTTCTCTATAATTAAACCAGTGACCTGAAATTTCCCATAATTCTTTATTAAGCATTATTGGAGTAGTGATTTCCTGATATCCAGCAAGAGTATGTTCTCTTCTCCAAAGGTCTATAAGAGTATTTCTTATAACCATTCCTTTTGGAAGAAATATTGGGAATCCTGGTCCATATTCGCTTACAAAGAATAAATCTAATTCTTTTCCTAATTTTCTATGGTCTCTTCTTTCCGCTTCTTCTAATAGAGTTAAATAAGCTTTTAATTTAGCTTCATCAGAGAAAGCAAATCCGTATATTCTTTGAAGCATTTTATTGTTAGAGTCTCCTCTCCAATAAGCTCCAGCAACTGATTTTAATTTGAAAGCTTTCAAGTATGATGTAGAAGGTACATGAGGTCCTCTACATAGATCCATAAATTCTCCCTGTTTGTAGAAAGAAAGTATTTCTCCTTGAGCTATTTCTTTTATGATTTCCACTTTATAGATTTCACCTAATTTTTCAAAGTGCTCTATAGCTTCCTCTCTAGTCATCATAACTCTTTCAATTTTTTCATTTTCTTTTACTATTTTCTTCATTTCAGCTTCAATTTTTACTAAATCTTCTTCTGTAAACTGTTCCTTTGGATCAAAATCATAATAGAATCCATTTTCTATAGCTGGTCCTATTGCTACTTTTGTTCCTGGGAATAATCTGATAACAGCTTGAGCCATCAAGTGAGCTGTTGAGTGTCTTATTACCTCTTCTCCCTCTTCACTGTCAGCTGGTATAAATTCTACTTTTGCATCTCTGTCTAAAATTGTTGCCATATCCATTGGTGTTCCATCTATTTTAACAGCTACTGCTTTTTTTGCTAAAGAGTTGCTGATACTCTTTGCTACTTCAAACATATTAACTTGCCCTTCAAATTCTTTTATATCTCCGCTTGGTAATTCTACTTTCATAATTTCCTCCTATTTATATACATTCAAATTTTTAATCTACTATATCTTGTGGTTTCAATCCATCAAATAAGTAAGTTTGAGGGCTTGTTTTTTGCTTAGCATCTGTATCTGCTCCAAGACCAAATATAGGTTTGTCTGGGAATGCAAGTAATGTAAATTGAAGAGCTACTCTCCACTCATAATCTCTTGTTCCTAGATCATATTCTCTCTCATAAGCTACCGCCCATTCATAATATCCAAACTCTTTACCTATTTCTACTCCTAAACCATCAAGTGAACTTTTTCTTCTGTTCTTACTAGAAGTATCTTTAAAGTTCTCATAAAATTTAGCATAAGTTTTTACATTCCATCCTTCACTTGGTTTCCCAATTTTTGCCATCAGACTTACTTTATGCTCTCTATTCAATCTATCCCAGCTTCCACTGTTCCATCCTGAATTTTCTTCCACTTCGTATCCAAATCCAACTCTATTTTGAGAATAGAATATTCTTGCTTTTACTTCTTCTAGAGAATCCCATAAATCTCCAGTTTTATCATATCTTGCATCATTTCTCTGCATCATAAGATGTATCTTAAAGTTACGTTTGTAATCTCCAAGACTATTAAATCTATCATACATTATACTGTTAAGATTGAAATTGACACTATTTCTTTCTCTATCTCTCAAGATATCTCTTACTCTGTAAAGTTCTGCTTGTGTCAGCTGATTAGAATCTTTATTAAATTCAAGCTCAGCATATTTTTTTAATTCTTCATCTGTAAATCTTTTATCTCTGTATTCATAGGTAAATGACAATACATCTGAATTATTAATATTTCTAATTCTTCCATCTGTTAAAAGTACTTTTGCTCCATCTTCTTTATGCTTATAATCTTCATATGTAACTCTATAATAATTTTCTACCTCTCCACCATCTAAAAATGAAACTCCATAGATTTTATTATCTACATCTATTTCTTTAAGATCATGTGTATAATTTCTTCTTACATCTGTACCTTGACTGAAATCAAATCCTAGCCTATTGTCTCCAAAAGAATATTGATACGCATATGTATTTGCTCTGATTTTTTCTTTAGCATTATCTACATTTTTCATATCCCATATTTTAGAATCTATTCCTTGATTTTGATAAGATAATCTATGTCCTTCATAGTTATATACTGCTCCATAATTTCTGAAAGTTAAATCATTATAGTTTCTGTCTCTTTCATTTTCACTTGTGTATTGTCTGTCCTGTCCATAGTTCAATGATAGTGATTGTCTATCATCAATTTTAAAGTTTACATCATTTTTAAATGTCTGCCCATTAAGCTCGCTTGTGTCAGCAGGATTTTCTCTTCTCTTATATTCAATGTTATATGCTGTTTCTGTATTACCTATCATTGCATTGATAGTATCTTTAATTTCATAGATATTATCTTTGTTTTTTAATCTGATATCTTCAGGGTTCATAGTTTTCTTTCTAATATCATTATAGGCAGTACCAAATTTAACATCTCCAGAATCATAATCATATCTTTGATAGAAAAGATTCAAATCATTACTTAAAGCAAAATCCATTTTTCTGTTTTTGTTCTCTGTATTATCAAAAAGCTGTATTGTATGATTAAGTTTTAATTGAGTTCTAAGAGTTGAATCTTCCCCACTTGTATAATGTCTAGTATATGGGTTATATCCTTTATCATACTTATCATATCTCACACCACCAAATAGTGCTAATTCTCCAAAAGCTCCAAGAGGTATTTCATTTCTTTCAGCTCCAAATTCATAGAATTTAGACTCATTTACATATTGTCTGTATGAATTAACTGAAAAAGCCGGTTCATAATAGATTCCATCTCTATCCCAGAATTTTTCCTTTGTCTGTCCAGTTGCAAAGGTAAATTTAGTAGTATCATTATAGAAATCTACATATGCTCTTTCTTCTCTGAAATCGCTGTATATTATATTTTCAAATCTATTGTACTCTTTATCTCTTTCATTAGATCCCTTTACAACCTTTTCTCTTAAAGGATCATCCATCAAATCAAGCTTTCTTTCATGTTCATTGATGTTATATCCAGCTTTTATTCTGTAGTCTCCCCAGAAATCATAGTCACCAAAAGATACTCTCAAATCTCTGCTGTCATATTGAGAATATTCTCTGATTGTACTTGGATTATATTTATAGTAGAAGTTTCCTCCTAAAAGACTGTTGTATTGAATCATAGAATCTAAGTTTGGATCTCTCTCCCATAGTCCTAGTTTTCTAAATTTATCCCCATTTTTTTCATCATAGCTAAATCCTATATTATTTTTCTTTTCAAAAAATTCAAATCCAAAATCTTCAGCTCTTGACTGTGTATCTTTTAATGTTGAACCTGGGTCCATGTCATATAAATAATTATAATATCCACCAACTCTGTATCTGCTGTTATCTTTATACAATTCAATCTGTGAATAAAGATCATTATCTATATTACTTCCATAGTCTATATCATCTATATCATCATAGACCATAAGAGCATAAGCTTCCTTATCATCAGTCAATTTTAATCTGGTTTTCAATGTTATATCTTTATCTGGTCCCAATTCCTTTAAGTCTGAATTCATTGAGAAGAAACTTATTGTAGAATCAAGTTTTGGTCTGGTATTATTTAAGAATCTTCCATTTCCCTCATAGTCAGTTATTATATCTTCCAACTTAGGAATCATATTATATGTTCCATTGATAGCATTAAATTGTAAAATTCCCTTTTCACCATTATATTCATGAGAATAATTCAGTCTATATCTTTTATTTTTTTCCTCATAATCAACAGGGTCATTATATTTTTCTTTATTATCAGCTTTTGACCAAATCAGAGCATCATCTATATTTAATTTTGCTGTTCCAAATTTATCTGTTTTATACCAGTTTTCCCATCTTCCTATTAATAGTCCCATTTGATCAGCAAATTTAGGAGCAAATCCTCCTTTAAATTTACTGTCTTTATCTCCATAAAGAACTCCCCATGAAGTCTGCCATCCATAGTAATCTTTTGTTCCCCATTCTGGGAATAAAGGAACTTCTGAATCCTGTCTTATATTAACTCTATACCATGGTATACTGAAAGGAAAAATATCATTATCCCCTAAGTATAGGTCACTCCCTTTTAAAGTAAGCTGTTTATCTGGCTCAACTATTATTTCCTTAGAAAGAAGATGATATCCTGCTTGATTTGGATCTGCTGTTTCAACTACATTGTAGTCAGTTGTCAGCCATCCATTATTTATATAAAGATTTCCATTTGCATATTCAAATACTTTTCCACCAAAATATATTTTATCATTTGGTGCTTCTCCTCCAGTTACCTTTCCAATTTCAAGATATCCAAAGTTATTGTAAAAAACTCCTTGGTCTCCATCTAAAGATACATCTCCATTGGTTGACTCTAATTTAAGTATACCTGTAGGCTGATCTACCTGTGTTATTATGTTCCCTTTAAGATACGCTCTATTTTTTTCTTTATCTCTCTGCATATCAAAAACTTTTAATTTTAAATCTCCATACTTTACATTAACACCACTTTGAGAAGTAACTGTATCATTAAGAAGGTCAACTTCTATCTCATCAGCTCCACCTAATATTCTGTCACTGGTGTTGTTAATATTTCCCGTGGGAACACTACTCATTCCCAGAATATTTAAAGAAATTATAATATATGCTGCTGTAAGATAAATTTTTCTCCTCATAATCTCAATCCTTCTCCTTAATTAATGTTTGAAATAATTATATCACAAATATGAACAAATTAGAATAACAGAGCAATATTTTATTTAAAGAAAAAGAGACTGTCCTTTTAGAAAACAACAGTCTCTTTAAAATATCTAATTAATATGCAGCTAGCTTTTCTTTTATTTCTTCTTTAGGTCTTAATCCAACTACCTGGTCTACTCTTATCCCATTTTCAAAAACTACCATCGTTGGGATACTCTTTATTCCAAATTGTCCTGCCAAGCTTGGATTTTCATCAACATTAACTTTGTATATCTTTACTTTTCCCTCTTCAGAAATTTCTTCTAAAATTGGAGCAAGCACTTTGCAAGGTCCACACCATTCAGCCCAAAAATCCACAATTACAATCCCTTTATTATTTATAACTTCTTCTTTAAAAGTAATCTCATTCAGATTGATTAAACTGCTCACTATTTATCCTCCCTGCTTTAAGAAAATTCTTATCTGCAAATCCATACTATTATATCATACATACTTAATATATTGTACAAATTTATTCAGGAAAAATCAAGTTTTTTTAAGAGTATAGCTTTCCTAAAAGAATGTTCTTTTCAGTGTTTTCTCTGACACTTTTTATTATTGTGATACCTTTTGAAACATCTCCTATCAATATAGCACCTTTTAGCTTATTTTCCTCAAAATATAATTTTTTATAAATACTTTTTTTAGTGTCTATATCTTCAATAAACTCTTCACACTCTTTTCCATTTCCAATCAAACCGATAGAAATAAGTTTGATATTCATTCCATCAAAATTAAGCGGCTGAATTTGTTCCTTATAAACAGCACTATCTCCACTTGCATTTATTCCTGCTGTTTTTCCCTGTTCCATAGCTATCTGCCAAAGTCCTATTACTTTTCCTTCATATTCTGCTGCATCTCCACAAGCATAAATATCTTTTTCAGAAGTTTCCATTTTTTCATTTACGATTATTCCTCTTCCAGTTTGAAGCCCCATATCCACAGCTAGTTGTTTATTAGGAAGTATTCCTGCACTTATAACTACTAAATCTGCCATAATATGTTCTCCTTTTTCAAGAACAACAGAAGATACTTTTCCTTCTCCCTCCAAATGATCAACAACTACACCTTTATATACCTTTACTCCTGAACGCACTATTGCCTGCTCTAATATTTTAGATCCTTTTTCATCTAGCTGTCTAGGTAAAATTCTCTGCATCATTTCTATTACTGAAACTTCCATTCCCAGCTCTTTCAGTCCCCATGCTGCTTCCAGTCCAAGAACTCCTCCACCAATAACAACTGCCCTTTTACATTTCTTTACATACTCTTTTACATTTTCTGTATCTTTCATACTTCTAATAGTAAAAACTCCATCTAAAGAAGCACTTTTTATAGGCGGGATAAAACATTCTGATCCAGTAGCCAATATCAATTTATCATATAAGTACTCTTTTCCGCTTTCTAAAGTTACTTTTTTATCCTTAGCTGATACAGATTTCACTGCATCTCCTATAGTTATCTTTATATTTTTTTCCTCATACCATTTATCTTTTTTTATTTTCAATTTTTCTTCTGGCATATCAGCATAAAGATGCTCTGTCAACATAGTTCTATAATATGGCATCACACTTTCTTTTCCTATAATTTGAATATCTGCCAGTTTATTTTTATTTCTCACAGCATCTGCTGCTGATACTGCGGCTACTCCTCCACCAATTATAATTACTTTTTCCTCTTTATTTAAATTCTCTTCTTTTTTATTTTCTATTTTTATAAAGGCTTCTTTTCCTGCTCCACATACAGGACATACAGCTGGGCACTCTTCTCCATCTATTACTTCACTGCATACTGTACACTTCCAGCTTGTTTCTGAAACTGGTTTAATCTCTATTTCTTCAAAAAGTTCTTTTCCTACTCCACATACAGGACAGGTATCAGGCACTTCACCATCAGGAAATATTTCATCACATACTGTACATTTCCATGCTTTTCCTGAAATAACTTTTTTCTTTTCATCTCTATTTATAGAAGGTGTTGTTTTTTCTTCAGCTTTTACTTCTTCAAAAAATTCACTTCCTACATTGCATACAGGACATACCTCTGGTGGATTCTCTCCTTCAAATTCTTCCCCACATATTGTACATCTCCATTTTTTCATTTCCATATTCTCCTCCCTTTCCTGCTATATACCCTTTTTCTAATTTTAACACATTAAATTCTTTTTTTCAATTGTAATTATTACAAAACTAACATTCATACAATATAAAAAAAGATGACCCATAATTAGAAATATAATTTTAAAACTTTTTCAGTAGAAATATTTACCATTAATTTTCAAAGCTCTAAAATTTACTCTAACTTTTCAGTCATCTATTTATATTTTAATTATTCTTTTTTTCTCTTTCTTCCTTTTCTCTCTCTGCCTGTGATTTATTTAAATAGAAAGGTTCCAGTGTATATATGTTGTCATCTTCATGATGTAAAGCCATTTGAGCCGCCATAGCTGCTCTTGGTATAGAGTTTACTTTAGAGAATACAATATTGTCTTCTCCCATAATCTCTTTTATAAGTTCTTGGTTCACTATAGCTCCATCTCCTATAAATGCAACCTTTTCTCCTTTTAATTTTTCAAGTATATCTCTTAATTCTCCATCTTTGTATTCTTCTTTTCTAACTAATTTTCTATTTTCATATTTATATTGAGAATAGTATACTCTCTCTTTTCTTGCATCAATAAGAGGAACAATTAACCCTTCTCTTTCTTCCCCTGTCTCAGCTAAAACATCTAATTCATTTATTCCAATGATTGGTTTTTTCAAGGAATATGCAAGTCCTTTAGCTATTGCCACTCCTATTCTTATTCCTGTAAAAGATCCAGGCCCTGTTGTTACAGCTATTTTATCAACATCTTTTATAGTATATCCAGATAAATCAAATAGAGAATCTACAGCCTTCATTATGACATTTGAATGGTTCACTTTTACATATAAGTTTATTTCTCCTATTATTCCAGTTTTATCCTCATACAAAGCTACACTTCCTATTTTTGTAGCAGTATCAATTGCTAAAATCAACATACTTCAACATCTCCTTCTCTTTTGCAGGATTTCCCACATAACTCAATTCTATTTCACGAGTTTCATCTCCATGATAGAATAATTTTATTTCAATATATTCTTTTGGAAGCTCGCTTTTTATTATGTCTGCCCATTCTATCAGGACTATTCCTCCACTGTTAAGATAATCCTCATACCCTACCTCATATATTTCTTCTGCTTCAGATAAACGGTACACATCAAAATGATATAGGGAAAGTCTTCCACTGAAATATTCAAGTACATAGTTAAAAGTAGGACTTTTCAGGCTTTCTTCTACACCTAATTTTTTAGCAAAAGTTTTAGTAAATGTAGTTTTTCCTGTACCAAGATCTCCTATGAGAGCTATAGTAGTATTTTCTTCAGCATAATCAGAAAGTTTTTCTGCTAAAGTGTCAAGCTCCTTAAAGCTCATTATTTTTTTCATTTTCTCCTCCATCTTTAAACTGTATCTTATTTACAATATTTGTAGTTGATTTTCCTTCTATAAAAGAAAGAATTCTAACTTCTCCACCATTTTTTTCTACTGTTGAAGTCTCAGGAAGAGTATTTTTGTCGTAGTCTCCCCCTTTTACATGGATAGATGGTTTTAATTTATCTAATGTCTCTATTGGCGTCAGCTCATCAAATATAACTGTAAAATCTACAGCTTTTAATCCTGAAAGCATTTCAGCTCTGTCTATTTCATTATTTATAGGTCTTGTAGGTCCTTTCAGCTGCTTTACAGAAGCATCTGAATTAACTCCTACTATCAGTATATCTCCCTGTCTCTTTGCCTCATTCAAGTATCTCAAATGTCCTACATGAAGGATATCAAAACATCCATTTGTAAATACTACTTTTTTGCCTTGTAATTTTAACTCCTCTATAAGTTTTGCTGCGGTTTCCTTGCTTAAAATCATTTAACTCCCTCCATATCTTTTCTCAACATTTTTATAAAATCCAATATGATTTCTGCTGTCATTCCCCAGACTATGTCTCCATGAAAATTATAAAAATATACTTCTCTTGGATTTCCCTGCCAAGGTCCATGATATCTCGTTGGCAGTCCAAGCTCCTCAGATGAAAATTGAGGAACATTTTCTATTCCAATTTTTTCTATTCTAGGCTCATTTTTCAAAAAAAATTCAATTGGTGCAAAGATTACTCTTTCCACTTCATCTTTATTATACTTGATATCTTCTCTATTTTCCAGTCTGACAAATCCTACATATACTTCCAATATCATTCCTGAAGGATTTACAAGTATTCCTAATTTTCCAGATATTTCAATTTTTTCTCTAGGTATTCCTAATTCCTCTATCGTTTCTCTTATTGCTGTTTCTTCAGAATTTTTATCTTTTTTATCACATTTTCCACCTGGAAGAGAAATCTCTCCTCCCTGCCTTATTTCAATTGCCCTTTTCTCCAGAACTATATATTCTTTTTTATCAAGTTCAGCTATGGCAATAAGGACTGCCGAGTTTACATATCTATCTTGTCCAATTATTCTTTCGTTAGTATTTTTTAATAACTCTACGATTTTTTCTCTCATATCCTTTACACCTCAATAAAAATTATACCATTTTCCAAAAAAAGAGCAACTGAATTAGCAAATTTTTTTTGCTTTCAGATGCTCTTGATAAGGTTTAATTCTTTATAGCTTATTTAGTTCCGAATATTCTGTCTCCACAATCTCCAAGTCCAGGATAAATATATCCCTCTTTTGTTAATCCTTGGTCGATTTTAGCTGTGTAGATAGATACATCTGGATGTTTGTTAAGAAGTTTTGCTATTCCTTCTGGAGCAGCTACCAGACACATAAAGATAATATCTTTAACTCCTTCAGATTTTAAATAGTCTATTGCATAAACTGCTGATCCTCCAGTTGCCAACATTGGATCTACAACAATAACTTTTCTAGATGTTATATCTACAGGAAGTTTGCAATAGTAGTAAACAGGTTCTAATGTCTCCTCATTTCTGTATACTCCAATATGTCCTACTTTTGCAGTTGGGATAAGATCTTGTATCCCATCTACCATTCCTAATCCAGCTCTTAAAATAGGTACAATAGCAAGTCTGTCTTGAAGTGTATGTCCTATAGTAGACATTAAAGGAGTTGTTACCTCTGTTTCTTCTAGCTTAAGATTTTTTGTTGCTTCATATGTCATAAGTTTTGCTATTTCATTTAGATTCTCTCTAAAATCTTTTGTATCTGTTCCTATATTTCTAAGTATTGTCAGTTTGTGTTGAATTAAGGGATGATTAATTTCTATTACTGCCATTTTTTCCTCCTGTTTTACTAAATTTTTTTCTCATATATTATACCAAAAAACTTAGAGTTTTTCAAAATTAAATTCTGTCATAAAAAAACAGGACTATAAAGTCCTGTTCTGATACGACTATTTATTAATATTGTATCTTTTGTTGAATTTGTCAACTCTACCAGCAGCATCAATAAATTTAGCTTTCCCTGTATAGAATGGGTGGCATTTTGAGCAAACAGCTATTTTAAGTTCGCTCCCTTTAGCATAAGTTGATCTTGTTTCAAATTTTTCTCCACATGTACATTCAACAGTTATAATGTTGTATTGTGGATGAATATTTTTTTTCATTGATTTTCACCTTCCTAACAAAAATTTTCTTAATATCACAAGAGATTTTATCATAAATATATAAGTTTTGCAACTTTTTTTTAAGTGCGTTTATTAAAAATTTTCTATCATTAATTTGTTTATAAAATATATTTCAATAAATATATTTGTAAAATTTCTTTTTATAAGTTAAGATATTCTATATGATTATTTTTTCAGGAGGAATTGTGGGTAAAAAATTTTATGCTTACTTCTTAGAAGATGAAAATATCAAGGGGATGGTTGATAACTGGGATAAATGCAAAAGCCTTGTTCATGGCAAAAAAGCCAGATATAAATCTTTTCCAACAGAAAAAGAAGGAAAGCAGTGGCTTGAAGCAGGAGCTCATTATGAAAAGAAAACAGGTGATCAGGCTCCTAAAGTAAAAAAAGAAAAATTAAAAGAATCACTTGTTGATGGAATATATTTTGACTCTGGTACAGGGCGTGGAATTGGTGTAGAAGTAAGAGTTACTGATCTGAAAGGAACCTCTCTCCTAGAGAAAAATTCTTTTGGACTTTCTGTTAATTCCTATGGAAATATCCATCTTGGTACTGATAAAACAAACAACTATGGAGAACTTCTCGGATTATATCTGGCTATGGATATAGCTTCACAGACTGGAGAAAAAAAAATATTTGGTGACAGCAATCTGGTTATTTTCTTTTGGTCTAAAGGATTATTTCGAAAAGATTCATTAAACGAGGATACGATATCTTTAATCCTCAAAGTTACAGAAAAAAGAAAAAATTTTGAAAAAACAGGTGGGAAAATTGAATATGTCTCTGGGGATATAAACCCTGCTGACTTAGGATTCCACAAATAGGAGGAAAACATGGATACTTTTACACTTTTTAGTACTGAACATTTTTGGTTTATAGGTGGAGGATTTTTAGCAGTATTCGCTTTTATCATTATTGCAGCATTTCTTCCTAGATATAGATTTGCTCAGGTTTCTGCTTTAATAATCCTGATCATAAAAGTCAGTGAGTTAAGTTACAGACATTTTTATTTTGGGGAACCTATCAAAGGTCTTCTTCCTCTTCATTTGTGTAACCTTACATTGATTTTTGCCCTGCTTATGATGTTTACTAAATCACCATCATTATTTCAGGTAACTTATTATTGGAGTTTAGGTGCTATTTTTGCAATCCTTACCCCTGATGTAAAATACTCTTTTCCTCATCCATTGACATTGAGTTTTTACATCACACATTTTTATCTAATATTTGCAGCTATTTACGGAGTAATTTTCTTTGAGTTTAAACCTACCTTCAGAGGCTGGGTAGATTCATTTGTATTCTTAAATGTCCTTGCAGTAATTATATTTTTTATAAATTCAAATCTTGGAACAAATTATCTTTATGTCAATAGAATTCCAGATTTTACTTCTCCACTGGATCATTTTGGAAAGTGGCCATACTACATTGCAGTTGTAGAAGGTATATATTTGATATTGACATATGCAATTTATTTTCCATTTAGAAGAAAGACTTTTAGATACAGCACAAAATATTTTTAGAAATCACAAACCACCACTTCAAGTGGTGGTTTGCTCCACCCTATAAGGGTATGGT
>OLSH01000145.1_pt1 | contig 77695 bp, 69 predicted proteins | sample 1643221 | NCBI WGS metagenome assembly OLSH01 (sample SAMEA3136681, study PRJEB25190) | human gut metagenome | biome: human gut; feature: human-associated habitat; material: faeces | place: Austria | collected 2013 | reverse complement strand
TTTTTCGGATCAACGAAAAACTCCAATGGGCGAAACAGACTAAAGTCCACATTTAAAAAAAGCGTTATCAGCGGAACTATCTTCCCCCGATAACGCTTTTTCTTGTTCAGGATTCTATGACTTTCTGAAGTTCAGACAAATTTGTAATATTGAAAGAATTTACCAGCCCTTTCTCATCTAACTGTGCGCTGCCTTCCATAGGAAGACTCTCTGTCTTTCCCTCATCATCTTTTACGGAAACTTTCCAGTTCAGGTCATAGTAGTTGTCCTTTTTCTCTATGGACAAATCCTCTATCTGCATGGTTTTCTCGTTCTGATAAGACAAAACTGCCATGTTATAGACGGCTGTAGATGTGAGAACTGCATATCCATTTGCTGTCATATGTGACTGAAAGCATTCTTCTACCCAGGCAGGAACTTCCGTACTTTCTTCAGACTGCTGATACTCTTTTTCATCCGTACTTTTAAAAATGTTTTCCATAACACGGTTCAAATGCGCTGTTTCCTCTTTTTGATTTTTTGCCCCGCACCCCGCTGTCATAAGCATGACCACGAATAATACTGCTGCCCATATCCCTGCTTTTTTCATAGAATACCTCCTACCATACCTAATCTTTCTTGTTCTCAGTATAATGCAGCTTCTGAAAAATTTCAACCAATCCCCACACCCCAAACCAGTTTTATTACATTTTTCAGTACCCACTGCACCACAATCATGCCGAGTCCCACATACAAATACTTATCCGTATACCTCATACCCGTGTGCCACCGTCCTTTTGTCAGATATTCTATGGTATGAGAAATCATAAACCAGGCATACAAGACTGCCCCGTACAATACCACCGGATGATACAGAAACGACTGCCCAATATGCCCCCGAAGCAGCGCTTTTACTGCCCGGGTTCCGCCGCAGCCGGGACAGTAATACCCTGTCCATTTATGAAAAAGGCAGGGAAAACTCTGCCAGGACAGGTGGAGCCCCTTCTCTGCCGCCATCAGAAGCACCGCCAGAGCCAGCAAAATCCATCCGCCTGTATACAATCCCCTCTCCTGTTGAAAATTCCTGTCTTTCTTCTTCATTATCCTCTTGTAACCTCCCATGATTATGCTATAATTACCATGTGCAGTTATTATACCACGAACTACAGAAAAGATTGGAGATTATTTATGAAACGCTCATCTGCGAATTTGAAAACGCTTGCGCGGGAATCCCTCAACGGAAATTTCGGACTCCCCATACTGGCAAACCTGATTATCGTTGTTCTGGTTATACTTTTTTCCATGCTTGTCACCGCCTTTCTGGACACCTCCAGCATAACAAGCATGATTACCAACCAGATACTGCTTTATATGCTTTCTCTGTTGATTGCTCTGTGCAATGCAGGCTATGGAAAAATGCTTCTGAATATGAACCGCAGACAGCCTTATACCATCAGCAACCTGTTCTATGTGTTTTCCCACAATCCGGACCGGTTTTTAGTAGTCAATCTGCTGTTTTTACTGGTGCAAATTCTCTTTGGTCTGCCTCTGGATATTTTAAGCTATACTACCTCTGATATAGAAACCTCTATGGTTTTCTCTATGTTGACACTGCTTATACAGGCTCTGGTAAACCTGATTGTGAGCACTTTCTTCGGTCTGGCCAATTATCTGCTGCTGGATAATCCCGACATGGGGGCTATAGCAGCTTTAAAGGAAAGTTTATGTCTGATGAAGGGCAATAAAGGACGATATCTCTACATTCAGTTCAGCTTTCTGCCTCTGTATCTGGCCTCTGTCTTTACCTGCTACATTGGAATGTTGTGGCTGATACCGTATATGCAGACTACCATGGCCTACTTCTACATGGATGTCGCCGGAGAACTTGACGCTCCAAAAGCGGCTTCAAAGGAAACGCCTGACTCCTTTATAAACAATCCGTTTTAACAAAGAAAAAGAAACCGAAAACACCACTGCAAAGTGTATGTTTCGGTTTCTTTTTTCTCTATTCTTCAAATAATTTTTCAATCAGCCGATAGCCCTCTTGTATCAGATTTCCCTGACGCAAAGCCTCTGCTTCATTGTATACGCAGTCCCGTTCCTCCTGTTTTCTGCTGTCGTACAGCAGATATGGTACCGGGTCTGCCGTATGGGTCTTAACACTGACCGGAGTCGGATGATCCGGTAAAATCAGCATCCGGTACGCCTCTCCCGATTCCTCCATACTGTCCTTGACTCTCTGAATCACCCGTGTATCCAGGTATTCAATAGCCTGCAGTTTCTTCTCCAGGCTGCCCTGATGTCCCATTTCATCCGGCGCCTCTACATGAATATAGGCAAAATCATAGCCGTCCTTTAAAAGTGCCGAAACAGCCGCAGCTGCTTTTCCCTCATAGTTGGTATGCAGACCGCCGTTTGCGCCTTCTACCGCAATATTTCCCATTTCCGTTCCCACAGCAATTCCTTTCAGCAAATCCACTGCGGAAATCATCACACCCTTTTTGTGAAACTTCTCTTCAAAAGAAGACAAAGCAGGCTTTGTTCCTGCGCCCCAAAACCACAGGCTGTTGGCCGGATTCAAGCCCTTTTTCTTTCTTTCTAAATTAACAGGGTGGTTCTTTAAAATTTCATAGCTTTTCTTCTGCATGGCAAGAAGCAGTGCTTCATCTGTAAGATACTCCCCGATTTTTTTTCCGCGAATATCGTGCGGCGGTGTCAGTGGTACTACCATGCCCTTTTTCCAGATAAGGCAGTGCCGATAGCTGGTTCCCGTATAAAACTGAAACATTCCATTTTCCAGTTCCTTCTTTACCGCCTGCAAAAGCACCTCCGCTTCCTCCGTGGAAATCTCATCTGCACTGTGGTCTAAAATATGCTTCTCCTCATAAGTCTCCTCTTCCTCAGAAAGGGTAACCAGATTAGCACGGATGGCAATATCTCCCTGCTCCATCCGGACACCGATATTCAGCGCTTCCAGAGGCGAGCGCCCGGAGTAGTAAACTTTTGGGTCATACCCCAGCACAGACAGGTTTGCTGTATCGCTTCCCGGGCTCATGCCCTCCGGCACAGTCTTTACCATGCCAATTTCACTTTTTCTTGCCAGACTGTCCATGGCCGGTGTCTCTGCTGCCGCAAGAGGGGTTTTTCCCCCTAATGCATCTATGGGTCTGTCTGCCATTCCATCACCTAATACCACAATGTACTTCATCTTCCCACTCCTATGCTCTGATACGAATTCTGCTTATGATTCCTTCCAGTCCTTCTGCCTTTTTTGCAAAGTCTTCTTCACTGATACATTCCGTCACAAAACCAAACTCCTCTTCCAGCCCCGGAACGGATACGGTCTGCGGATTTGAAAAAACTGCTTTCACCTGATTGAGCCGCTCTTCCATTTTTCCCTTTATGCGAACAAAGAACGCATGCTTTACTTCTTTAATATCCACCCGTTCCAGTTCCTTGCTGCTCCAGTTCATCATAACTGTTTTTCCAAGATGTTTGGCACAGTCTACAATGTCTCCCGCTACAGCACTGGCTGTTGGCAGCTTTCCTGCGCCGCTGCCGTAAAACATTGCGTCTCCCAGCACATTCCCATGTACAAATACTGCATTAAAGACACCATTGACACTGTAAAGCGGACTGCCTTTGCCTACCATGGTCGGGCATACCATGGCTGAAAAACGCTCTCCCTCTCTTTTGCTGTCTGCCAGCAGCTTAATGCTCATGCCCAGCATTTTTGCATATTTCATGTCTTCGGCTGTGATTTTTGTAATTCCTTCCGTATAGACATCCCGATAATCCACATGAGCGCCGTATGCCAGAGAGGACAAAATAGCAATTTTTCTGCAAGCGTCATAACCCTCCACATCTGCTTCCGGATTGCGCTCTGCATAGCCTTTGTTCTGGGCGTCCTTCAACACCTGGTCAAAGTCAGCGCCGCTCTCTGCCATTTCCGTAAGAATGAAATTGGTTGTGCCGTTTAAAATACCGGAAATCTGGTCGATTTCATCCGCTGTCAAAGAAGAATTCAACGCGCGGATAATGGGGATTCCACCGCCGCAGCTGGCCTCAAACATATAGTTTACTTTATGCTTCTTTGCCAGTTTCATAAGCTCCAGCCCATGCTCTGCAACCAGTTCTTTATTAGAGGTACACACACTTTTCCCCGCTTCCAGAGCACGTTTTGTAAAGGTATAAGCAGGCTCAATTCCCCCCATAACCTCTGCAATAATCTGTACATCCGGGTCATTTACAATCACTTCATAATCATGCACCAGAATATCCTCTATGGAACTTCCCGGAAATTCCCGCAAATCCAGCACATATTTAATACCAATAGCTTCTCCGGCTCTTTTCTCAATACTCTCTCTGTTTGTTTCTAACACTTCTACCACACCGGAACCTACAGTTCCGTAACCTAACACTGCTGTCTGAATCATCTCATTCTCCTTCTGTCTATTCTCTGCCCAGTATCTTCAGATAATGAACGCCTTCTATCTGCTGAATATGTTCCACCATAGCGGCCGCATCCCCCTGCGCCGCAGAAATCGCCACACTCAGAGTCAGACTGGCTACGCCGTTCATAGGTATACTCTGGTGGATAGTTAAAATATTGCCGTGAAACCTTGCAATCATTTTCAGCACTGCAGAAAGAAGTCCCGGTTCATCATCCATCTGAATAATAAAGGTAATATTCTGTCCCTTCGTCTTTTCTTTAAAAGGAAAAATGTCGTCTTTATACTTGTAAAAGGAACTTCTGCTGATTCCCACTGCTTCCACCGCGTCCTGCACAGTCGCGGATTTCTGTACCTCCAGAAGTCGTTTTGCCTCAACCACTTTCAGAAGAACATCCGGCACGGCTTTTTCTGTTACCACAAAATATCTTCGATTGTCTTCCATTTTCTCCCCTTTGTTCTTTTACAAAATACATTTGTGCGTCTCCAACAGATATTACCACATTTTTCCCCATGAAGCAACTATTTTTCCTTTTTTCCCAATGCAACCCATTTCAGGTACGCATTGATAAAGTTGTCAATATTTCCATTCATCACTGCGTCTACATTGCCGGATTCTTCATTGGTACGATGGTCTTTTACCATAGTATAAGGCTGCATAACATAGGAACGAATCTGGTTTCCCCAGCCAATTTCGGTCAGTTCTCCCTGGATACCGGACAGTTTTTTCTCGTTTTCCTGCTGTTTCAAAAGATAGAGCTTTGCCTTTAACATCTGCATGGCCTTATCTTTATTCTGGAACTGAGAGCGCTCATTCTGGCACTGCACCACAATTCCGGTAGGGAGGTGGGTAATACGCACGGCAGAAGAAGTTTTGTTAATATGCTGTCCGCCGGCGCCGCTGGAGCGGTAAGTATCAATCTTCAAATCGTCCTGATTGATTTCAATATCCACATCCTCCTCAATATCCGGCATGACATCGCAGGACACAAAGGAGGTCTGGCGTTTGCCTGCCGCATTGAAAGGAGAAATACGCACAAGGCGGTGCACTCCCTTTTCAGATTTCAGATATCCGTAAGCATTCTCTCCGTTTACCTGGAACGTCACCGACTTAATCCCCGCTTCATCACCATCCAGATAGTCCAGCACCTCTGTGGTAAAGCCCTGCCGGTCTGCCCATCTTAAATACATGCGGTAGAGCATGCTCGCCCAGTCACAGGACTCCGTTCCGCCGGCACCTGCATGAAGGGTTACAATGGCATTGTCCTTGTCGTACTCTCCGGAAAGCAGCGTTTTGATACGGATATGGTCAAAATCTGTTTTAAACTCTTCCATCATCTCTTCGATGTCCGGAATCACAGACTCGTCATTTTCTTCGTATCCCATTTCTATCATCAGCTCAATCTCTTCTTTCTGATTTTTCAGCTTGTGATAGATTTCCATATCGCCTTTTAAAGCGCTTAATTCCTTCATCATTTTCTGGGAACGCTCTGCATTGTCCCAAAAGCCCGGAGCTTCCATTTCCCTCTCCAGTTCTTCCACTCTTTTCTCTTTATTCTCCAAATCCAGAGAATCCCTCACCTCCTTCAAAGGCTCTGTATACGTATTCAGTTCTGATTTAAATGCATCTAATTCAACCACAGTCATTCCTCCTGATTATTCCTCTTCATCTACTTCCACGGTTACCATATAAATACTCACCTGGGGCTCTACCTTTGTCACAGTTCCTGTAAGCCTTGGCAGCCTTTTTTTCAGATTGCTGGACATGGCCACGGCGGGTTTAATCGTGTAATAATACATCAGTCCCGCCATTGTCGAAGCCTGGTCTTCTTTCAGTTCTACCCGGTCTCCCGGCTTGACCAGGCCTTCCCTCTCCATTGTAAAATCCACCGTCTGTCCCACAAGAATTCCTCCTTTTTCCGGCAGAAACAACGAAACTGCTGCAGCTACAGTTTCCTATATCTACAGCAGTCTTATCTGCCTAAGCTTCTATCAGATTGGTTTTCTGCCGCAGCACTGTTTGTATTTCTTTCCGCTGCCGCATGGGCATGGGTCATTGGGGTATACTTTCTTTTCTACCCGCTGTACCGGCTTCTTCGGTCCTGACTCATCCTTGTTTGTTCCCGTAACCTGTGCCACCTGCTCTCTTTCTACCTTCTGTTCCAGGCGGACATGGTACAGCAGTCTCAGTGTTGTCTCCTGAATGGCTGCAATCATGCTGTCAAACATTTCATATGCCTGCATTTTGTATTCTACCTTGGGGTCTCTCTGTCCATAAGCCTGCAGGCCGATACCCTGACGAAGCTGGTCCATATCATCAATGTGGTCCATCCACTTCTGGTCAATAACTTTTAAAAGAATCACTCGCTCTAATTCCCGCAGCTGCTCTGCTTCCGGGAATTCCGCTTCTTTCTCCTCGTACAGCTTCACAGCCTCTTCCTTTAAGGACTGTTTTACCTGATTCTTCTTCATTCCTTCTACCCGTTCTAAAGAAAGAGGTTTTAAAGGAATGGTCGGCAGCAGCACGGTGTTAATTTCATTAAAATCCCATTCTTCCTGCTCTACATCGTCTGACAGACACATATCTACCGCATGCTCAACCGTTTCCGTAATCATCTTATAGATGGAATCCCTCATGTTCATGCCATCCAGAACCATACGTCTTTCTTTGTAGATAATCTCTCTCTGTTCATTATTTACCTGGTCATACTCCAGCAGGTTCTTACGAATACCATAGTTATTTCCCTCTATCTTTCTTTGTGCCTTTTCAATGGCGCTGGTGAGCATCTTATGCTCAATCTGCTCATTCTCGGCAACCCCCAGAGAGGTAAACATGCCCATCAGCTTCTCAGAGCCGAACAGACGCATCAAATCGTCTTCCAGAGAAATGTAGAAACGGGATTCGCCCGGGTCCCCCTGACGTCCGGAACGGCCGCGCAGCTGATTATCAATACGTCTGGATTCGTGGCGCTCTGTACCGATGATTTTCAGACCACCGACTTCTTTTGACACATCATCCAGCTTAATATCTGTACCACGTCCTGCCATGTTGGTGGCAATGGTAACATTTCCGGCTTCTCCGGCATGTGCCACGATTTCTGCCTCCTGCTCATGGAATTTCGCATTCAATACCTGATGCTTAATACCTTCACGGGTGAGCATACGACTTAAAAGTTCAGAAGTTTCGATGGTAATGGTACCTACCAGTACCGGCTGCTGTTTTGCATGCGCTTCCTTAACAGCCTCTACTACTGCACGGAATTTTTCTTTCTTTGTCATGTAAACCGCGTCTTCCAAATCCACACGGGCTACCGGTTTATTGGTTGGAATTTCAATAACGTCCATACCGTAAATATCGCGGAATTCCTTTTCTTCGGTAAGCGCGGTACCGGTCATACCGGATTTTTTGTTATATTTGTTAAAGAAGTTCTGGAAGGTAATCGTCGCCAGTGTCTTACTCTCTCGCCTTACCTTCACATGCTCTTTCGCCTCAATGGCCTGGTGCAGACCGTCGGAATAACGTCTTCCCGGCATAATACGTCCGGTAAACTCATCGACAATGAGAACCTCGTCATCCTTTACTACATAATCCTGGTCACGGAACATCAGATTATGAGCACGAAGAGCCAGAATCACATTGTGCTGGATTTCCAGGTTTTCCGGGTCTGCCAGGTTTTCAATGTTAAAAAACTTCTCAACCTTTTTCACACCCTCTTCGGTGAGGTTTACAATCTTGTCCTTTTCATTGACAATAAAGTCTCCGGTCTCGATAATCTCCTCACCCATAATAGCGGTCATCTTTGTCATTTCCCCACTGGCTTCTCCACGCTCCAACTGCTTTGCCAAAATATCGCAGACTTCATAAAGCTTCGTGGATTTGCCGCTCTGTCCGGAAATAATAAGCGGTGTACGGGCTTCGTCAATCAGTACAGAGTCCACCTCATCGATGATGGCATAGTTTAATTCTCTCTGCACCAGCTGTTCCTTATAAATAACCATGTTGTCACGCAGATAATCAAATCCCAGCTCGTTGTTGGTTACATAAGTAATATCGCATGCATACTGGGCACGTCTTTCGTCGTTTTTCATATCGTTTAAGACCACACCAACGGTCAGCCCCAGAAATTCATGAACCTTTCCCATCCATTCTGCATCACGATGAGCCAGATAGTCATTGACGGTAACGACGTGAACACCCTTTCCTTCCAGGGCATTTAAGTATGCCGGCAGGGTGGATACCAGAGTTTTTCCTTCACCGGTACGCATTTCTGCAATACGCCCCTGATGAAGAATGATGCCACCGATAAGCTGCACCCGATAATGTTCCATACCCAGCACGCGCTTGGCCGCCTCTCTTACCGTTGCAAATGCTTCCGGAAGAAGGTCATCTAAGGTTGCCCCTTCCTGCAGCCTGTTCTTATACTCTTTTGTCTTGCCCCGCAGTTCTTCATCACTTAACGCCTGCATATCGGAACGAAGAGATTCAATTTTATCCACAATGGAGGTAATGCGCTTTAATTCCCTCTCGCTATGTGTTCCAAACATTTTTTCAAATACATTCATGTGTCATACTCCTAAAATCTATCCATTTTTAACACTGATATGGATTATTGTATCACTTTCCGCCTGTCAGCACAACAAATAATTCCACGAAATAAAGGAAAGCAGAAGCCGTCCTCGCAAAATCCGGTTTCTGCTTTCCTGCAGTCTTTCTTTTATCTTCTACTGCTGCTTATTTTTTCTGTTTTTTCTTCCAGTACCACAGACCTCCAGCTGCTGCAAGAATCAGGACTCCCGCCAGAATCCAGCCATAAGAAGCTTTCTCTTCTTTCTGGACAGTTTTATCTTTTTCTGCCTTTTCTGAATCAGCGGTGTCTTCCGTCTCCTTGTTGGAATTCTCTTCACCGTCTCCCTTTGCCAGAAGAGTTTCTTCTTTTGTTTCCTTTCTCTCTTCCGTCTGTTCTTCTTTGCTGCTTTGTGACGCTGTGTTATCACTGTGCTGTCTTCTGCTGCGAACTGCATAGTCTCTGGTACTGCTTACCGGTTTCTTAGAAGGAGCCTGGTGGGAAGGAGTTTCCGGTTTCTCTTCTTTAGCTTCTTCCTGCTGCCCTTCTTCTGTTCCCTTGTCTTGGTTCTGTTCTTCCTCAGGTTCTGATTCCGGCTTCTGCTCCGGTTTCTGCTCTTCCTCAGGTTTTGTTTCCGGCTGCTCAGGTTCTGCTTTCACCAGATTTGTCATAGCATCATCCAGTTCAGAAATGGCCGCATCCACTTCCGCCTGCGTTGCATATTCATCCTCTGCTGCCTGACGGGCCTTCAACAGTGCCCCTGTAAAGGTACGGGCACTTTCCTCAGTGTACAGAGCAACATCCATTTTCTCTGCCTCCTCCAGCATATCCAAAAGTGCCTGTTTCTCTGCTTTGAGTCTTGCATTCCCGACTTTCCATGCCAGGTCTGCTGCCGCCTGATTCACTTCTTCCTGTGTTGCGTCCGCTTTTTCCAGAACTTCTTTTGCCTTTTTGGTCTCCTCACTTAAACCTTCCAGTGTTGCCGCAATATATTTGTCCTTTTTAGCAAGAATATCTTCTGCTTTTGCTATCACGTATTCCAGTTCTGCAGTATGAACCTTTACCTCCAGATGAGCCACGGCCTGCAGCAGATTATTGTATGCCAGTTCCACATCTTCTTCAAAGGCATTGTCGTCTTCTGCCACTGTTTTTGATTCTGCAAGTTTCTCTTCCAAAGTCTTTACACTTGCATCTGTATAGCCGCTTGTCTCCATGCTTTCCACACGAGCAATCAGATTCAGAAGTTTTTCTTTATCTGCCATAGGACGAATTCTGTTCAGAGCCTCCAACAGTTTATCGCCTGCTGCATCTACTTCCTCCTGCGTTGCATTTGGATTTTCAAAAACAGTTTTGGCTTCCGTCAGAGCGGTATTTAAAGCATCCATGGTTTCCGGCGCCTTATCTGCTGCATTTTCCAGTTCTTTTTCTGCGAGTTCAATAAATACATGCAGCACCGTTTTTATCGGTTTCACCCGCAAGCCGGTCAATGCCTCTGAAAGCTCCTGTTCTGCCGCATCAATTTCATCCTGTCCTGCAAATTCATTTTCTAAAAGTTCCTTTGCCTTTGCCAGTTTTTCCTGGAAAACGGCCCAGGTAGCAGGCGTGTAGTCCGTCTCCTTCTTTCCTTCACAGGAAGCATCCAACTCTTCCAGATAAGACTTATCCGCGGTTACTTTTACCTTGACCGAAGCCAGTGCTTTGCCTTCTCCTACTCGGTATTCTGCCGTGTAGTTTCCTGTATTTTCAGGTACAAACGGATTTTGACACGCGCTTCCATCTTCTTTGGTAATCACAACCTTCATACCTTCCGGCATCTTTGCAGCCGCCTCAATATCGTAATCTTTTGCCAGCCATTTTGCGTCAGTCAACTCTGCAATTTTTGTTCCTCTGACTGTTTTTACTTCTTTGTAGCAGTTTTTCATATAGTCCAGCATATCCACCGCTTCGCTTCCCTGTTTTAGTGAAAGTTCTGCCGGAATGGTCTTATAATCCACTACTGCTTCCGGTTTCTGATTGCCGCTGGTAACACCACTTGCAATGGTTTTCTTCTCAAACCCTTCCAGTTCCACCACAACGGCTTCTCCTTTTCCTTTGTTTAACACAGTAAATCTCAAGTACTGCGCCTTCACCGGAGTTTTTAACGTATTTTCAGTCTGATACTTCTCATTCTTCTTTACAACAGCCAGTTCTTTGTAATCCTTTCCGTCTTCGGAATATTCCCACTTGTACTCTGCCGGGAAGTTATCCTTCTGGAAAGTTGCTCCCACTTTGGAAATATCTTTTGCTTCTCCAAGATTGATAACCGCCTTCCCATTTGTATCCAGATAATAAATATCTGCATTCTGGTCTTTCTTTCCATCTACCATGACTTCCGGTTTTTCGTGACGTCCCTGCATCACGTCTGCGGTTACATTCCGTCCCTGTGTTACATTTGTATATTTCTCCAATTTTTCAGGTGGATTCTTCTTCAGATTTTCTTCCACCTTTGCAGCCAACTTGCCTTCTGGAGTTTTCTCACTTAAATCCAGCTTATTTCCACTGATATCCAGAGCGTAAATATTGGCATATTTTCCATTTTCGGAAACTTCCAGTTTTTCCAGATTTCCGGTATTCATATACACCAGAACCAGTTTTTCACAGCCTGTAATGTCTGCCTGTTTCAGCTTATCCATTCCGCTGTTTCTCAGGTCGATGGTTTCCAGATCCCCACAGTTTTTCATACTGAGCGTTTCCAGCGTTTTGGGCAGATTCTTTGCATTTACTTCTTTTACCTTTGTTCCGTCTAAAATAAGTCCTTTGAGTTTCTCCATTTTTTCCAAACCAGTAAGGTCTTTCACTGGAAGATTGGTCAAATCCAGAGTGCCCTCATAGGTGCTTAACTGGTCCACAGATTCAAAGCCCGTCTGCTCCTTAATAGCTTTTAAAAGCGCTTCATCCGGAATCACCGAGCTGTTAATCGGTACAATTTCTACCAGTTGTCTGGCTGCCTTGTCCAGCTTTACCCGCTGGGTCTGAATGGTCATTTTATCTGTTTCATCCTCTGCCTGAGCAAAAGCTTTTACTTCTTCAAACACTGGTTGGAATTTTTCCCAGCTTTCTTTGGAATAATGACCTTTATTTGCTTCATAGTCTGCACATACTTCCTGAATTCTGGATTTATCTGCTTTCTTTAAAAGCCCGCATTCTGCCTGTTTCAATTCCATTCGCACCGCATCCGCTTCCGCTTTTGTAGGATTTCCTTCCAAAAGTCCGGCCGCCTTTGTGCGTGCAGAAGCAAACGCACCCCAGGTAGAATCCAGATACTCTTCTTCAAAGAATCCTCTTTCATACATATTGACCATTTCTGCCAGGGTTCCCTGATAAGCCGGAAGCGCCCCCACCTCTCCATAGGCCAATTCCAATCTTTCTGTATCTGAATATCCAGGTGCATGAATGGTATAATATACCGTTCCGCCTTCTTCTTTTAATGGTACGCTCTCCAAAAGAATTTTCTTATCTTCGCCTGCAGGAGCGGAATGCAGAATGGGTTTTAAGGCATCTTTGCTGTCATAAACCTTCACTGTAGCTTCTTTGGGAAGTCCGCTGATTTCCAGAGCGCCGTATGCACCGGAAAGGTTCACACCGGCTGCCTCTCCATAAAGCTTTGCCTGAGCCTCTGGAATTTTCTTTCCATCCTCCGGCGGATACGCCACACTGGAGCGCTGAGTAGTAACCGTTTCCCCCGTGGATGCATCCTGCACAGAATACCAAAGGCGTCCGCCCTCTGGTTTGAGTTTCAGATTGTCAAACTGGGCAATTCCCACGGCGTACTGCTTATACACATTATCCGGCTGCTGGGCCCGAACCTGTGCAATGGGCTCTTTTGCATCCATGCTGTCATAAAGAGATACCACTCCGGTTTTCTCATTTACAGTTCCATTCGGATAAGAACCTTCTGCATAAGGCATGCCCACATTGTCAATAATCACCTTATCCTGATTGCCCTTTTCGTTATAAACGGTAACATTTCTTTCCAGCGGAGCTGTAGGCACCGCTACACTGCCTTCTCCTTTTTCTCCATACAGTTCCATCTCGTAAATACGGATTGCAGACCATGGACTGTTATCTGAGTCTGTAATGTGCAGCTTGATATACCGGGCTTTGATTGGCCCATCCAGATTTCTGTCTGTCACATTCTGCTTATTGCCGGTTACCTTGTCTGCCTCTTTATAATTCAGCTTTTTCACGCGTTCCGCTGCAGTTTTATCCGTTGGGTCCAACACTGGCTTTCCGTCATCCGGAGCATATAAAAGTTCAAAATCTACCGTATTGTAGTTTACACCTTCTCCGGCTCCTCTACAATTCGCATGATAAACAATCCAGCGGCTGATATCCACTTCTTTCCCCAAATCCAAATAAGCGCTTCCGCTGTTTGCCGTACCACACCATTTGCTGGAAGGAATAACACCATCATTGATTTTATCTACCGGGCCATCTGCTGCACAGGGCACATCACACACGGCCGGAGCTCGAAGAGCAAGATTTTCTCCCAACTCTGCACTGGGACCAAAGCCGTCCGGCACCTCTTTGGGCCATGCAATCTTAATTTCTCTGGAATCACCCTCAATTCCATTTTCACTGATAGAAGTAATCTTAAAGGTTGCTTCTTTTTCCCCTTCCAGCTTGCGGAATTTTGGAATGTAGAACGCATCGGAAGGAGTAGCACCTACAAATTCTTCCTGTCCATCCGGACGTACACGGTGAATAATATCGATAAAAGAATGTTCCCCCTTATCCCAGTAAATTCTTGCCTCTGCACTTAAATCCGTAGGATAAATCACATCATCCAGTGTAATCTCTCCCGGTGCTTCCGGCTGGGATTTGTCTGTCACAATCCCCATCTTTCCAATATTCATGCTATAGTCATCCACACCGCCTGCTGATTCCAGTTTCAGAGAAATCGCACTGACCCTCTGTCCGCTTTCATCTGCAAGAGGAATAGACGCCTCTTTCCAGCTTCCATCTCCCTGAATTTCCACGGGATAGAACTGGAAATTCTTATCTTCATATGTATCGCCAAAACAAAGTCCCACAGACAGTTTCACATCGCTGTTTTTCTTTGTCTTGTAAACCAGTTCAAACGTAGAGCTGTCTGTAATATCCAACTGAGTGCTGTACAACTTGATATGATTTGCCTTGCCTGCGCTTAAACCACCGCTGATTTTCATGGATGCACCGCCCCAGTAGGCATCTTCATAATCAATCTTAGGCTCCACCTTTTTTGCGCCGTCTTCGGCATCTACAATCCAACGCCAGGTCGGAAGCACTTCTGTCAGAGAACGGTTGTGCCAACCGCTTTCCATGCCGATCACTGCACCGTTTTCGTAGAATTTATAGCCGTTTCCCGGATTAAAATGTGTTACGAAATCTGTTCCCAGAACCGGTGTCTGGTCTGCTACCAGATTGGCAAAACCACAAAATTCATCGTCGGGGCGATTGGTGGATGACGGGTCAAAATCCGGTCCCACCCAGAGTTTCTGGTCCTGCACATTCATAAAGTCATCCGAATTTTTCGACTGGGTTAAAGTAGACGTAGGGGCCAGAATACCAAGGGAAATCTTCAGCTTCCCGTCCTTATCCAGTCTCGTGTGGTAATCTCCTCCCTTTGCACCGTCCTGCATAGGAATGTACTCCCAGGTAGAATGGATGTCCCACTTATCTCTGTCTGCTTCATAAGTTGCGTCTATCGTACTGTCTACGTTTCCGTTTCCGGACATATCCAGCCACCACTCATCCGTAATACGCTTGTCTTCATCCTGCATCCAGGCATCAATAGAATCTGCTCCCAGCGTTCCGCTTCCGTTGTACCAGCTGATTCGAAAATTTTCCGGGGCTTTCTCCTGCATATAAGCCAGAAACTCTTTAAACCCACTGACACCTGTACCGGATTCCGCATTGAAAATATAGCCATCAAAACCATAATACTGAGCCACTTCAATCAGCTTATCTGCGCATGGATAATTGCCCTGTTCGTCCTGCGCCACCAGTTCCCGCACAAATCTTCCGCCATACTCCTCATCCCCCCACGGAATGAAAATCGTACCGGTTGCCTGCACTCCATTCCGGTGAGCGGAATCAATGTGCTCCGGAGACGGAATACAGATAGGTCCTTCTGCTGAAGAACCGCCCCAGAAATTGTAGGTGTCTATATACTGGAAATTATTGAAGGCATAGACAAAATCTCCTTCTCCTCCCTGGGATTCTGCCTCACTGGCCCTTGCGTTAGACATGGCTAGAGGCATTACTTTGGCATCCCTGGAAGCCAGAGGATTTACACTGGGTCCCATATACCTCTGCCGCAGAGGAATGGAACTCCGGTTATACCGTGCATCCGGGTCATTATCTGGACTCCAGTTCTTCAGTTCTCCTATCTGCAGACAGGTTCCATATGGCTGCAGCGACTCCTTTTGATAGTAATACTGATTGGGAATGGGCAGGTTCTCCGGCCAATACCCCAGACCAGCTGATGCCTGCACCGTATCTGCCGGAACTGCAACTCCCGATGCAAGACACACACCGCTCAACATGACAGCCACGGTCTTTTTCAAGCTTTTTTTCTTCATGGTTTCCCCTTTCTTGGTACATAATTAGTAATATTGTTTTTGCTTTTGTTACCTTACATTTAGAGTATACATATTCCCTATATTTTTTCAATACTTTTCTTATATTAACTTACATTTTATCTGTTTCTCCTAGTTTTTACATTTATTTTTTGTACATTTTTCCGCTTTTTATTTTTATGCAAAAAACACCCTGCACATCATGCACGACATCATCTTTTGTTATCTTCCTTTTTATTTTGTTTGTTTACCTATTTTTATGTTAACTTTTAATTTTGTTACTTAACATTATTCTTATTCCAAATTTCATTTTCCTGATAACTGGCAAACAAAAAAATACCGTATACACAATCTCAGACTGTATACACGGTATTCTTGCTATCCTTTTTTCTTTTTATTCTTTATGCTGCTCCGTACCTGATTCAACCAAAATCCGGCTCAATCAAACCATAAGTATTGCCTTTTCTCTTATAAACCACATTGACTTCTTCTGTCTCTGCATTGAGAAATACAAAAAAGTTATGTCCTAAAAGTTCCATCTGCACACAGGCATCTTCCGGATACATAGGCTTGAAGCCGAATTTCTTGGTACGGATAATCTTAATTTCATTCGTATCCTCTTCGTAGTCTTTTTCCACAAATTCCGGCTGGAAACCTGCACTCTGCTTTTTATCAATAATCTTATTTTTGTATTTTCTTAACTGCCTTTCAATAATTTCTTCTACCAAATCAATGGAAACATACATGTCACTGCTTACTTGTTCGGAGCGGATAATATTTCCTTTTACGGGAATGGTAACTTCTATTTTCTGCCTTTCTTTCTCCACACTCAATGTAACCATGATTTCTGTGTCAGAGGTGAAGTACCGTTCCAACTTTCCTAATTTATCTTCGACTGCATTTTTCAGTCCCTGTGTGACCTCAATATTTTTTCCGCTTATAACAAACTTCATTATGTCCAACCCCTTTTACATGTATTTTACAAGAATGAACCTTTGGTCTTGTAATGTATCCTTATTATACCAATATTCCTTCTCAAATTCAAGAGTTTTTAGAAAATTTAGAAATTGATTATATTTTGTATAACCGAATCCAATACTTTCCCGGACTCTGTATGTAAAGAAAAGTTTTGCGCTCTTTTACACTTTTAATAGAAAAGCAGCACAAAACTTCTCTGTTTCTGCGAGAATCTAGCGGTTATTATCTGTCTCTGTGTGGGTGCGTTCTCCTGCTGCGTTGGTATTTCCCCCCATATCCTCTGCACCGTTACGGATATCCTCACCCAAATCTTCGATACCGTCTCCTATGGCTTCCCCGGTATCCTCTATTACTCCGTCGCGACTTCCTGTTCCGTCTGTTGTGCTGTCTGTTCTGTTCGTTCCATTCGTGTCTCTGTTGGTGTTGGTGTTGTTTTTGTCTCTGGCGTCCTCTGTCGTGGTATTTCCATTGTTATCCTTTGTCGTGTTGTTTCCACATGCTGTCAATGCACAGAAGCTCATAGCCAGAAGCAGCCCCAAAGATATTTTTCTTAGATTTTTCATAAGATTGTCTCCTTTTCTTTTAAGTTCTGCTGTTAATATGCGCATACCGGACACTTTTTATGCAGGAGACATACAGAACCATTTTTTTCATAAAAATTTATAAAACAAAAACTGCCCCAAAAAACGCTCCGAAAAAGTCTCTGCTTCTCTATAACGCTTTCTGTGACAGCTCTGCTTTTAGCCGTTAATTACATGACTCATATCATACATACCTGCTGGTTTTCCGCTGAGGAATTTCGCCGCTTCCACGGCGCCTTTTGCAAATACAGTTTTGGAATAAGCCGTATGCCTGAATTCAATCACCTCGTCCGGACCTGCAAAAATCACTTCATGGTCTCCGACAATGGTACCGCCCCTGACTGCGGAAATTCCGATTTCTTTGGTATCTCTCTTTTCTCTGGTCTGGCTTCTGTCATACACATAGTGATACTGGTTATCCATGGCCTCATTGAGGCTGTCTGCCAGAGCCAGAGCCGTACCGCTTGGAGCATCTACTTTTAAATTATGATGGCGCTCCACAATTTCCATATCAAAACCTGCTGCTGCAAGCACTTTTGCTGCATCCTGCAAAAGCTTCAGCAAGGTATTAATTCCCAAAGACATGTTTGCCGAGCGCAGCACTGCGGTTTCCTGTGCCGTTTTTTCCGCTTTCTCCAGCTGCCCGGAAGATAAACCTGTGGTACAAAGCACCAGAGGCAGTTTTTTCTCCCTGCAGAAATCCAGCACCCCGTCTACCGCTTTGGCAGAAGAAAAATCAATCATCACATCTGCCTGCACATCACATTTGGTTATATCCGTAAATACAGGATAAGTATACAATCCCTTGTCTGCAACATCCACACCTGCCACAATCTCCGCGCCGCCGTCTTCAGATACCAGCCCGGAAATCACCTGACCCATATGGCCATTGCAGCCATTCATAATGATTCTGACCATCTTTTTATCCTCTTTTCTTTTGCAGTTTCTCTACTTTCCTCTCTTCTTATGCAAGTTTCAGGCCAAAATCTGTCATGGCCTTTTTCAGCGCCTCCTTATGTTCCTCTTCCATCTCTGTCAAAGGCATTCTAAGAGGCCCTACTTCTTTTCCCATAAGGTTCATAGCCGCTTTTACCGGAATGGGATTTACTTCGCTGAACAGTGCGTGTACCAGCGGAAGTGCTGCCAGCTGCATTTCACAACTTTCCTTCACTTCCCCTTCCATAAACTTCGCTACAATTTCATGGGTATATTTGGGCGCTACATTGGACAATACGGAAATAACACCCTTTCCTCCCAGGGAAAGAATGGGTACAATCTGGTCATCGTTTCCCGAATAAATATCCATTTTCCCTTTTGTCAGCGCTGCAATCTGCGCCACCTGGGAAATATTTCCCGATGCTTCTTTGATACCTACTATGTTTTCCACATGCTCTGCAAGATATGCAGCCGTTTCCGGGGTAATGTTGCAGCCGGTTCTGCTGGCCACATTGTACAGGATAATAGGAAGTTTCACTGCATTTGCCACAGCTGTGTAATGGGCAATAAGTCCCTTCTGTGTCGCTTTATTATAATACGGAGTCACTAAAAGCAATCCGTCTGCACCATACTGCTCTGCCTCTTTTGACAGATAAATCGCGGTCTCCGTACAGTTTGAACCTGTTCCTGCAATGACAGGAATTCTTTTATTAACTTTATCAACTGTATATTTGATAGCCTCCAGATGCTCTTCATGGGTCATGGTGGAAGATTCGCCGGTAGTTCCGCATATAATAACGGCATCTGTTCCTTCTGCAATCTGCTCTTCCAGAATTTCTCCCAGCTTTTCAAAATTCACGTCTCCGTTTTCCTTCATCGGTGTGACAATGGCTACACCTGCACCTGTAAAAATAGACATACGCTTCCTCCTTCAATAGTAAAGATTCTTTCTCTTCATTTTCCTGCTCCAAAACCTGCAGTCTATTTGACTACTTCCAGAGAAACCACTCTGTCCGCCGCATTTTTTACGCCATCTGTTACCACATTGCCTGTCATAATCAGTTCTGTCTCGTCATCTTTTGCCTGAATCAGTGCAATTACTTCTTCTTCTGTCACAATTCCAAATTCCTGAACACCCAGAATCTCATCCAGAATCAGCATATCGCTTTCCTCTGTCAGCAACACCTTTCTTGCAAAATTCAGACCATTGCGGATATTTTCATTTTCTTCTTTCTTCTCTTCTTCGGTCAAATCTTCATAATATTTGTCTTTCTTTTCAAACCTGAACAAACGGACGTCCGGTTCCATGGAAGACAGATAATCCAGTCTGGACGTCTCTCTTCCCTTTAAAAACTGAATCACAATGGCACGTTTTCCATGCCCCACGGCTCTGATAGCCTGGCCGATTGCCACACTGGTTTTCCCTTTCCCCGGGCCGCAGTATATCTGCGTTAATCCTTTTTTTTCATACATAATACTACACCTCTTACAGACTGCCTGTTCTGCTTTTGTTTTGTTTAAGAGTTGTGTATATATTACTACACCTGCGGGCATATTGCAACCAAAACAGCCCAAAAGCCATGCGGACCGTATTAATCCGCATATTCCAGTTTGCTCACAGATACTTCGTAAGCCGTCCGCTTCTCGGTCTGACTTTCACTTAATTTCTTAATATACTCCCTGCTCTGGATTCTTCCCCAGATAAGAACATGTCCGCCCACTTCAAAAGCAGACGCATATCTGGCATTTCTTCCCCAACAGATACAGGGTATGTAATCGGATTTTCCGTAAGGCCGGTTCACTGCCAGCAGCAAATCCGCAATCTCTCTTCCAAGAGGGGTTTTCCTGTATACCGGAGGCTTACAGATATATCCGTCCAGGAATATCTGGTTCGTCTTCACCGTATCATCTTCCTCTTCCACAAAAGACAGTTCTCTTACAAAAACAGAAAGCACCAGCCTGTTTTTCTTCTCCTCGTGGCGGTTATAGGACCGGAACTGTCCCTGCACCATAATGTACTCTCCCTCGTAATCCTGTGTGACATCAACCAGACGCTCGGAAACCATCAGCGGAATTCTGTCCTCTGAATCGCTTAGTCTCTTTACCAGCACATCCACCAGATAGAAGCCCTCTCCATACACCTGATGGCTGAAGGTAAAGCCGGATGCAACCTTTCCCATAATTGACACCTGATTGTTTTCAATAATTTTATCTGCCATGATTTTTTCTCTCTCCTCTTTCTCGTATCTTGTCTGTATTATGTTTATTCAGCCCCGGCACCTTTTAGAACCACATTTTCTATTTTTTTCAAAAAATTTTTATTTCCCCTTTGTATTTAGAAGCAAGTGTGATAGAATGAAATCCGGATTTTACCGAAAACACAGGCTTTTCCCCGGTTTTCCGGCGGAAATTCTGTTTACTGCATAAAAACAACTGAAATCTGTTGATTTAAAAGAAAAGAGGTTATTTATGAAAACAGCAAGAGAAGATATCAGAAACGTAGCCATTATTGCTCACGTTGACCACGGCAAAACCACTCTGGTAGACCAGCTTTTACGCCAGAGCGGTGTATTCCGTGAAAACCAGGCCGTACAGGAACGTGTTATGGACTCCAATGATATTGAAAGAGAACGCGGCATTACCATTTTATCAAAAAATACCGCTGTATATTACAAAGATACCAAAATCAACATTATTGATACACCCGGCCATGCGGACTTCGGCGGTGAGGTAGAACGTGTATTGAAAATGGTGGACGGCGTAATCCTTCTGGTAGACGCTTTTGAGGGCGCTATGCCCCAGACCAAATTCGTTCTGAAAAAAGCACTGGAATTAGACCTTCATGTCATTGTGTGCATCAACAAAATCGACCGTCCTGAAGCGCGTCCTGATGAGGTTATAGATGAAGTCCTGGAACTTCTTATGGATTTGGATGCCTCTGACGAGCAGCTTGACTGTCCCTTCCTGTATGCCTCCGCAAAAGCAGGTCATGCGGTTCTGGACTTAAACGACACACCGGAAAACATGGTTCCTCTGTTTGAAACCATCTTAAAATACATCCCGGCTCCTACCGGCGACCCAAAAGCGCCTACTCAGGCCCTTATCAGCACCATTGACTACAATGAATACGTGGGCCGTATCGGTGTGGGCAAGGTGGAAAACGGCACTTTAAGCGTGAACCAGGAAGTGGTGCTGGTCAACCATCATGACCCGGACAAAATGAAGAAGGTAAAAATCAGCAAACTTTACGAATTTGACGGTCTGAACAAGGTAGACGTAAAAGAAGCTGGTATTGGCTCTATTGTTGCCATTGCCGGCATTGCAGATATCCATATCGGAGATACCTTATGCTCACCGGAAAATCCGGATCCCATTCCTTTCCAGAAAATTTCAGAGCCTACGATTTCCATGAACTTCATGGTCAACGACAGTCCTTTTGCAGGACAGGAAGGAAAGTTTGTAACCTCCCGCCACTTAAGAGAACGCCTCATGAGAGAGTTAAACACAGACGTCAGCCTGCGGGTGGAGGATACGGACAGCACCGACTGCTTCAAGGTGTCCGGACGGGGCGAACTGCACTTATCCGTACTGATTGAAAACATGCGCCGGGAAGGCTATGAATTTGCTGTGAGCAAGGCAGAGGTCATCTATCAGGAGGACGAAAGAGGCCGTAAACTGGAGCCTATGGAAATCGCTTATGTAGATGTTCCTGAAGAATTTTCCGGTACGGTTATCCAAAGACTCAGCGAGCGAAAGGGTGAACTGCAGGGCATGAGCCCCGCCAGCGACGGCACTACACGCCTGGAATTCAACATTCCTTCCAGAGGACTTATCGGCTTCCGCGGAGAATTTATGACCTCCACCAAAGGCTCCGGCATTCTGAACACAGCCTTTGACGGCTATGCTCCATACAAAGGAGACATGCAGTATCGTAAACAGGGCTCCTTAATTGCCTTTGAGACAGGCGAATCCGTTACCTATGGTCTGTTTTCCGCGCAGGACAGAGGCACTCTGTTTATCGGCCCCGGCGAAAAAGTTTACAGCGGTATGGTCATCGGACAGAGCGGCAAGCCGGAAGATATTGAGCTGAACGTATGTAAGACCAAACATCTGACCAACACCCGCTCTTCTTCCGCAGACGAAGCCTTAAAGCTGACGCCGCCGAAAATCCTCAGCCTGGAACAGGCCCTGGAATTTATCGATACGGACGAACTTCTGGAAATCACACCGGAAACCCTGCGTATCCGTAAAAAAATCCTGGATTCCAGACTTCGGAAAAGACAGAATCTGAAAAAATAATTCTTCTATATTTTCTATAACCAGAAGAGCTGTTCCTGTGAACAGTTCTTCTTTTTTGTCGCTATGTTATTTTTTTATCAATTTCACCTATGGAAATGTACATTAATTCCAGAATATTGTATTCAAATCCTCTTCTTCTCTATTTTCTGATAATTTTAATTTTAACAATCTTTTTTCTTTATATTTCTCACTGTTTATGGTATAATAAGGGCATACAAAACGACTTCAGTATTTCCTTTTTTCTTAGAATTTGATATTGACAAATATTTAACAACGAGATATAATAGCCTCAACACTTGTTAAATATTTATCAATAAAACAGGAAATCAGATGCTTCCTGCTATTGCAACACACTGTATTAAAATTATTATTTAATTAATTTAAGGAGGATTTCCCATGGCTAAAAAAGCAGAAACAAAAGTACCGGAAACCATTAACAGTGTCGAGGCTCTTCAGGCTAAAATCTCTTCTATGAGAGAAGCCCAGAAAAAATTTGCCACATTCACCCAGGAGCAGGTGGACAAAATCTTTTTTGAAGCGGCTATGGCTGCCAACAAAATGCGTATTCCTCTTGCAAGACTGGCTTGTGAAGAGACAGGTATGGGTGTGCTGGAAGATAAGGTTATCAAAAACCACTATGCGGCAGAATATACATACAACACTTATAAAAGAGTGAAAACCTGCGGCGTCATCGAGCAGGATACCTCCTATGGAATTAAGAAAATCGCAGAGCCTGTAGGAGTTGTAGGCGCAGTTATCCCAACTACCAATCCAACCTCCACCGCAATCTTTAAGTGCCTTATCTGCTTAAAGACCAGAAATGCCATTCTTATCAGCCCTCATCCCCGTGCAAAAAAATGTACTGCAGAGGCTGCAAGAATCGTTCTGGAAGCTGCTGTAAAAGCAGGGGCACCGGAAGGCATTATCGGCTGCATTGAAGAACCCACCATTGAACTTTCCAATGAATTAATGAAATCTGTTGATGTTATTTTAGCTACAGGCGGCCCGGGCATGGTAAAGGCTGCGTATTCCTCCGGCAAACCGGCTATCGGCGTAGGTCCTGGAAACGTACCGGTTATTATGGACAGTTCCTGTGACATTCAGACAGCGGTATATTCCGTTATTCATTCCAAGACTTTCGACAATGGTATGATTTGTGCTTCCGAACAGTCTGTAACAGCTCTGGCTGATATTTATGATAAAGTAAAAGCTGAATTTATCAAACGCGGCTGCCATGTACTGAACAAAGAAGAACTGGATAAAGTACGGAAAATCATCCTTACAGAAGCCGGCACAGTAAACGCTAAAATCGTCGGACAGCCTGCGGCAGTCATTGCGGAAATGGCAGGTGTTGCTGTTCCCTCTGATACCAAGATTCTCATTGGTGAAGTAACTTCCGTAGATATTTCCGAACCTTTTGCCCATGAAAAATTGTCACCGGTTCTGGCTCTTTACAAAGCAAAAGACTTCGATACCGCCCTGGATATGGCTGACCAGCTGGTAAAAGACGGCGGCTACGGACATACTGCTTCTATCTATCTGCACCCATCGCAGACAGAAAAGCTGAACAAATTTGCTGACCGTATGAAGACCTGCCGTATTCTGGTAAATACACCTTCTGCACACGGCGGTATCGGTGACTTATACAACTTCAAGCTGGCGCCTTCCCTGACTCTTGGCTGTGGTTCTTACGGTGGAAACTCTGTTTCTGAAAACGTAGGAGTGAAACACCTGTTGAACGTGAAGACCGTTGCCGAAAGGAGAGAAAACATGCTTTGGTTCAGAACACCGGAAAAAGTTTACTTCAAAAAAGGCTGCCTGCCTGTTGCCTTAGATGAACTGAAAAACGTATACGGCAAGAAAAAAGCCTTTATTGTTACCGATACTTTCTTATATAACAATGGTTACACCAAACCAATCACAGACAAACTGGATGAAATGGGAATTACTTATGACTGCTTCTTTGAAGTTGCCCCGGATCCTACACTGCAGTGCGCTCAGAAAGGTCTGGAAAAATTAACAGCCTTTGCTCCTGACACCATTATTGCCCTGGGCGGCGGTTCTGCTATGGATGCTGCTAAAATCATGTGGCTGATGTACGAACATCCGGAATGCAATTTTGAAGATTTGGCTATGGATTTCATGGATATCCGAAAGAGAGTTTACGTATTCCCAAAAATGGGTGTAAAAGCTATGATGGTTGCTATTCCTACCTCTTCCGGTACCGGTTCTGAGGTAACACCGTTCGCGATTATTACAGACGCCACAACCGGAACGAAATGGCCCATTGCAGACTATGAATTAATGCCAAACATGGCTATTATTGATGCTGATTATATGATGGGACAGCCAAAAGGACTGACCAGCGCTTCCGGTATTGACGCACTGACCCATGCTTTGGAAGCCTATGCTTCTATTATGGCTACGGATTACACCGATGGTCTGGCTTTAAAGGCAGCCAAATTAATCTTTGACTACCTGCCTTCCGCTTACGAAAAAGGCGCAGATGACCCTATTGCAAGAGAAAAAATGGCAAATGCTTCCACCCTTGCAGGTCTGGCCTTCTCCAATGCGTTCCTGGGTGTATGCCACTCCATGGCACATAAATTAGGTGCTTACCATCACCTGCCTCACGGTATTGCAAATGCCCTGCTCATTGAGCATGTGATGCGCTACAACGCAGACCCGGCACCGGTGAAGATGGGAACCTTCTCCCAGTATCCATATCCGCATGCAAAGGAAAGATACTGCGAAATGGCTCGTTTCATTGGTATTCAGGGCAAAAACGATGACGAAGTATTTGAAAACTTCATCAAAGCCATTGCTGAACTGAAAGCAAAAGTAGGAATCAAGAGAACGATTAAAGAGTATGGCGTTACCGAGGAAGACTTTATGGCTACTCTGGACGAAATGGTTGAAAATGCCTTCAATGACCAGTGTACAGGCGCCAACCCACGGTATCCGCTTATGAAAGAGATAAAAGAAATGTATCTGAAAGCTTATCATGAAGGCTGATAAAGACCATATGAAAAAGGAGGAAACTGCCGTCCATTGGCAGTTTCCTCCTTTTTCCTATTTCACAATCTAACGAGACTGTTTTATTCCACCTGCTGGGTTCCTTCACCAAAGTAATAGTACACTTTTCCGTTTTCCAGAGTAATTCCTTTGGCTTCTGCCAGTTCCTGTACGGTTACCAGCTTGTAACCCTTTTCCACCAGTTCCGGAATCATGCGCAAAGACGCTTCTACAGACCACTCATGAATATCATGCATAAGGACTACAGAACCGTCCTGCACGTTATCCATTACTTTCTGATACGTCTTATCTGCACTCTTTGTCTTCCAGTCTTTGGTATCTAAACTCCATTTGATAATAGGCATATTTGCCAGCTGCTGTACGGTTTCATTACAGCTTCCTCCCGGCGGACGAAGCGTATCTGCCGGAACACCCGCACCGTTTTGAATTGCTTCATTGGCTTTACTGATTTCACTGCTTATCTGGTCCTGAGAGAGACTGGTAAGAATCTGATGGTCATATGTATGATTGCCCAATTCCATGCCTGCGTCCTTCAGTTCTTTCACAATATCAGGATACTTCTCTGCGTTTTCTCCCAACATAAAGAAGGTAGCCTTGGCATTGTTCTCCTGCAGACACTGCAACAGCTTCTCTGTGTACTGTCCCGGTCCGTCATCATAAGTCAGTGCAACCATAGGACGAACCTTCGTGCTGTCATACTTTCCTTCCTCGTCAAAATAATAATCTTTTCCGTCCAGTTCCAACCAACCGGTAGTTACATAACCGTTTTCATCAAAATAGTACTGCGCACCATCTATTTCTTTCCAGCCATTTTCATAAAAAGTTCCGTCTGCATTGCGATACCATTTGCCAGTTTCGTCCTGCTGCCAGCCGAAAATCGTGGTATCAGAGGCCAGCTTTTCAATGTCCGAGGAACTCATGACCGGCTGTTTTGCCGCTGATGTTTCCGTCTCCCCCTTTTCTGTGTCAGCCTGTACCTCCTGGGTAATTTTAGATGGTTCCTTTTTGTCTCCGCCTCCGGCTAATTTGGTAATTCCCGTTCCTGCTGCCACAACCACGGTTACCAAAAGAACCGCCATAATAACCAACCGTGTCAGCTTCCGAATTTTCATCTGCCGAATTTTCTCCTGCCGTTTGCGCATAATTAATGCCCGTCTTCGTCTTTCGTACTCTTCTTCGTCTATTTCATCGAATGGTTGTCCCATAATCCGCTCCTTTCTCCTGTTTCTGATATACTTTTATTATACACAACCCTCCGGTACTTGTATAGGTAATTTTCGACAAATTTTCCTTTTTTTCTCCAGTTTGTTTCAACTTTCTTTTTGCACAGAAAAAAGCAATTTTTTCGTAGACCACCGCAGGATTTCTTTCTATAATCAAGGTAGAAATTCAAAACAAGGAGAACTTTTACAATGCCAGAAAAAACTTTTTCCAATCCCCTGCTGCCCGGCTTTTATCCGGATCCTTCTATCTGCCGGGTAGGCGAGGACTATTACATGGTAACCTCTTCCTTTGTGTACTTTCCGGGCCTTCCCATTTTCCACAGCAAAGACCTGGTGCACTGGGAACAAATCGGACACGGAATCCACCGCCCCGACCAGTTAGACTACAAAAACTGTGAGACTTCCGAAGGACTCTGGGCGCCCTCTATCCGTTATCACAACGGTACCTTTTACATCATCAATACCTTTGTTTCCAAAGGCAGAGAGGCAGACCGTGACAACTATATCATCACTGCAAAAAATCCAGCCGGCCCCTGGAGTGACCCCGTCTTTGTAGAGGGAGCTGACGGTATTGATTCCAGCCTGTTCTTTGACGATGACGGCTCTGTATGGTATGTGGGAAATTTCATCAGCAGCGAATGTCTCTATGAAGGCCACCATGGCATTTACTTAAACGAACTGGACCCTGTCACCCTGCAGTTTAAAGGAGAACGCCGCATTATCTGGGACGGAAAGAAAACCTACAGCCGTTGGATTGAAGCGCCCCATATTTACAAAAAAGACGGCTGGTATTACCTGCTGGTTGCAGAAGGCGGTACCTTTATCAACCACAGTGTGCAGATGGCCCGCTGCCGTACCATTGATGGGGATTATGAAATCTGCCCGCGAAACCCCATCGTATCTCACAGACATCTTCCCCTGGAAATCCCCATTGCCGTCACAGGACATGCGGACATTACCGATACCCAGAACGGGGAATGGTGGATGGTTCTGCTGGCTGTGCGCCCCTACACAGGCGGACACTACAACATCGGCCGGGAAACCTTCATGATTCCCATGGTCTGGGACGAAGACGGCTGGCCCAGAATTGACAATGCAAACGGTATGGTAAATGAACGGGAACGACTCCCCAGACTCCCGGAAACCATTTATCCTCCCTTACCTGCCTCTGATAACTTTGAAAGCCCTGTGCTGCAAATGCAGTGGAACACCATTCATCCCCCCTTGCAGACACTGTATTCCCTGACTGAGCGCAAAGGATTTCTGCGGCTCTATACAAGGCCTGAAGTTATGGAAGAAATCTGTACCCCTGCTTTTGTGGGCAGAAGACAACAGCACAAAAATTTCCTGGCCAAAACTGCTATGGAATTTTCGCCTGAAACCGATTTTCAGGAGGCGGGCTTAGCTCTGGTACAGGATGACCGTTTCCACTATCTTATGACGATGCGTAAAAAACAGGGAAAGACTTTCCTGCAGCTTTGGGAAACCCGAAATGGAATCCGAAGCCTGAAAAAAGAACAGGAAATCAAAGAATCCTCCCGCCTTTATCTCAGTGTACAGGGACATACCGATACGTATTCTTTTTACTACGGATATGAGGAACAGGAAATGCTTCCTCTGGTCCTCTGCGCAGATGGTGTGCTTTTAAGTTCCGATGTAAACAATGGCTTCACCGGTACTTATCTGGGTATGTACGCCAGCGCCAACCACAGAGATTCCCTGGCTTTCGCCGATTTTGACTGGTTTACTTACCAGGGGGAATAATCCCTCATAAAAAGCGCCCCATGACACGGCAATCAGAATCTTTATACAGGATTGCCGTGCCATGGGGCTGTTCTTTCTTCTTATTGCGACAGTTCCATGGATTTCTCCGAAAATTGTTCTATATTCTCATCGCTCACTTTGTGATAAGGCAGGTACACATACCTGTCATTTTCAAAGGGAATCTCTTCCATACTCTGGCCTGTAATCAGAGCTGCCGCCAGCTTTGCCATGACTTCAGCCTGGCCTTCTTTGTCGTTATATACAGTGCCCTGCAATTCTCCCTTTTTGACAGCTTCCAGTCCCACATCCGTACCGTCGATTCCAAAAAACACAGGCAAGGCCGAAGATGTATAATTCAACTTCTTATACGCATCCACAGCGCCCAGGGCCATGTCGTCATTGTTGGCCAGAACCAGTTCTATTTTGTTCTGATACTCTCCTATTATCTGCTCCATTCTGTTCTGTGCCTGTGCCCGGTTCCAGTTTGCGATTTTGCAGCTGAGTTTTTCCACTTCAACGCCATTCTGTTTCAGCGTATTCACTGCATTTTCTGTGCGGATAATTGCATCCTGGTGTCCCATTTCTCCTTCCAGAACCACATACTGGATTTTTCCATCCTTATTCTTGTCAATACGGTCGTCCTCCTTGATAAGGTCAACCGCCAGTTCTCCCTGCAATATGCCGGACTGTCTGGCATCCGCTCCTACATAATACAGATGTTCCCACTGGTGCAGGTCTTCCGCCACCGGCTCTCTGTTAAAAAAGATAATCGGCACGTCATTTTCTCTGGCCAAATCAATAATCTCCGACGGGTCTGCCCGGTCCACCAGGTTTACACAGAGTACATTGCACCCCTCATCTATCATTTCTTCCACCTGGTCATTCTGCGTCTTCTGCAGACCAGCCGCGTCCCGGACCGTTACGGTTACTTCCAGCCTGTCGCTGCCCAATTCATTCATATTTTCTTTAAACCTTCCAATCAGGGCATTCATATAGGTATCACTCTGATTATAAGAAGCAACTCCCACATGAAGTTTATCCGGCGCCTCTGACTCCCCCTCCTTACAGCCGCCCAGAAACAGCGCTGCAAAAGCCAGGAGCATTCCCGCTGCCCTTCTTTTGTTCTTTCTCATGCTTTACCTCCGCATTTCTTCTCCGTTTTCCCGTCCTTTACTGACTCATAGTAAACAGAATATCCTGATTCTCTTTGGAAAACAGATTTTCTCTCCTCATAACCGTATAAGAAATCTGTGGTTCTTCATAATTGCGGAAGGAATTCTCCATTCCGTTCATAAGTCCTGTCAGACTTTGGTATCCTGCATAAAAGGCATCTGACACAACCACACATTCTGCCGTTCCCACATCCAGATAATAAACCGCTTCTGTGGAATTGCCGATTCCATACACAAGAGCCCCGTGGAGATTATTGGCTTCTCCACATTCTCCCGCCGCAGTCAGACTGTCATCATCAAACGCAATCACAAAATCCACCTCCGGCTGGCTTTCCAGAAAAGCCTTAATATTTTCCTCCGGATTTTTCATACCAGACCAGAGGACTTCCACCCCTGTTTCCTTTAAGGTTTCTGTAAATCCTTCCTCCCGGTTCCGGATACTTTGTGAGTCTCTCCGCCCGCCTATCATACCAATACTTTTTCCATTCAGCTTTCCGTCGTAATCCTTTAACAGTTCTTCTGCCAAAGCCTGTCCCATTGCATAATCATCTGCCCGAACCACCGGAAATCCCCTGCGCTTTTCACTTTTGGGCAATTCTCCTCCCACCAGCATAACCGAAATTTTCCCCTGAACTTCCTTCAGCAGTTTCGCTGGGTCTGTGCCGGGAACGGGCTCTGCAATCACAGCGTCTGCGCCGTTTTTCACTTCCTGTTCTATCAGCTTTTTTTCTTCCTCCGGGGTGAGCACCGCCCCTGTGCTGACCATAAACATTTCTGCCCCTCTGTCCTCTGCTGCCATTTTCAATCCGTATTTAAAGGCAGACCACTGATTGTCGTCTGAGTTTTCCACAATCACAGACACCTGATACTGCTCTTTTCCACTTTGCTCCCGCAGCATGACAACCACCAGCAGAATCACCAGCAGGCTCAGAACTGCCTGTATCAGAATAAACATCTTCTTATCCTTTTTCATTGCTTTGTCCCTGTACTTTCCTATCTACGATTTCTTCCCGGCTCATCATATGTCCCATCTCCAGTATCCTGCGATTTTCTTCTGTATAAGGGACAGCCGGAATGTGTATGGAAACCCGGGTTCCCTCATCCGGTTCACTTTCCACCACAAGCCCGTATTCCTTTCCAAAGAGAATCTGGATACGGCTGTTGACATTCACCAGTCCTACCCCGGAGCCGTGCTTGTGAATCCGGTTACTGTCCGTCAGTACAAGAGCCACTTCCTCCTCTGACATACCAAGCCCGTTATCGGAAACAGCCAGAACAATCAAGTCTCCTTCACGCCTTCCGGTTATCCGGATTTCTCCGCCGTCTTCCATATTGCCCACGCCATAATTAATAGCATTCTCCAGTATGGGCTGCAGAATCAGCTTAACTGTACAATAGGAATACAACTCTTCCTCCACATCAAAGGTCACAGAAAAAGAGTTTTTATACCGGACCTTCTGTATATTCATATAGCTCTGCGCATGCTGCAGTTCATCTTTTACGGAAATCACGGTTCTGCCCTTAGAAAGACTGATACGAAACAGTCTGGCCAGCTGGGAAATCATAAAGACCGCCTCATCGTTCCGTTCTCCCTCTATCATCCAGGTAATGGATTCCAGCGTATTGTACAGAAAATGGGGATGAATCTGGCCCTGCAAGGCGTCTAATTCACTCTTTCTTCTCTCATTTTGTTCCAGGACAATTTCCTTCATCAGTTCATCAATCTGTTCATAAGACTTCTGAATGGAATACCCCAGATGACGGATTTCCTGAGAACCGCCAATGTAAATTTCCGGTTTCTCCCCTGCTTCATACTTCCGCACCGATTGATTCAGTTTCAAAATCGGGCTGGAAATCCTAAGGGAAACCACCCGGTTAATCACCACCAGCATCATGGTCATCAACAGAATCATCATAACCGCAAAATAACGGAGATTTACCATGCCGTGATTAAACGTAGAATAGGGAATCACTCCTACCAGTTTCCATCCGGTATAACTGATGGTATTTACCACCACTTTCCGGTTTTCCCCTTGAAAAGCCTCGTCATAAACGCCGTCTTTGTAGGTCGCTGCCCGTTTGCTGTTTTCTTCGTAAATTCCGTCGCTGATTTGTATCTGCCTGGGGTGATAGACAATTTCACCGCTGCTGTCGCACAGATAATAATACTGCCCGTTGTTCACTTCATTAATCTGCTTCATCATACGAGAAATACTGGAAAAATCCATATCTACCAAAAGTACACCTGCCTGTGGAACTCCCTGGTCTGTCAATTCTACCACGCGGCTTAAAGAAACCACCCAATAATAACGGTGTGTTGTGTCATTGAACAAATTCTGAATATGAGGTGTGGAAAAATGCATATTTTCCATTTCCTCCATGGCCTTCTGATACCAGTCCTGGCTGGTTACGTCCGGGTCTTCCTTCTGGGAGGCCACCGGTTCCGCCGCCATAAGGCTTCCGTAGTTGTTATATATGGCAATACTTCTGAGTTTTTCTTTGTTTGCCTCGTACAAAAGATTCATTCCGCTTTGAATATCCTGCTTATTCTTCTCAAAATCATTTTCCTTTACCACGTTGTAATAAACCGCATCGGAAATCTGCCGCATGCTCATCAGATATTCTTCCAGGTTCTCCCCAGTCTGCTCCATCAGCTTCTGTGTACTGTTTATGGTTTCCGCCCTGGCAGAATTGGAAAACCGCAGATACAGAACCACTCCCAGAATCAGCATAATGGAAATCGACACCACGGAAGAAGCCAGCATAATGGTGGTCTGAATTTCCTTTGGCTTCATTTTTTTCAGTTGTCTGAAATACTTATTTTTCACTTTCTCTGTACTCCGTTCTGTACTTGGAAGGCGATACTCCGAACCGCCGTTTAAACACATAACTGAAATAATTGGGGTCCGTATATCCCACTTTCTTCCCTATAATATAACTCTTTTCGTTTGTCTCCAACAAAAGCCGGGATGCTCTGTCCATGCGATAATCCGTCAGGTAGCCAATAAAGGACTTCCCTGTCTCCTTTTTAAAAATGGTAGAAAAATAAGAATTGGAGACTCCCAGCACTTCACAGATACGGTCCAGAGAAAGTTCTTCGTTCACATAATTGTTGTGCACATAATCTTTTGCCTTTTCCACAAAGGATTTGGTAGACTTTGTCCGGGCATTCAACAGTTTTTCGTGAAGAGAAACACTGATGTTTACCAGCCACTTTTCCAGCGTATCCGGTCCCATGTCCAGAACTCTGCCGTATAGTTTTCCCATATCTTTTGACAGTTCTCCCAGTACAATATCATTGTTTGCCGCAAACCGGCAGAATTCGCTGAGAAGTTCCATGACGTCCAGGTGGTGCTGCTGCAGGGATTTTTCCTTAAAGGAAATGCTGCCAAGATACTCATGGACTGCCTGGGCGATTTCCGGCGGCTCGTTCAGACGAATGGTTTTAAACAGGTGGGACAGTTCCCCTTCGTGGCTGGAACCCGGGTTATTCCTCTCATGTGGAGCAATTTCCTGAATATTAATGGCTCTGGAAGTTCCGTAGAGCACCCGGTAGGAAATGGCTTCTCTGGCGCTGCTGTAAGACTGGGACAGTTCCAGAATACTTCCGCACACCTGGCCGATTCCCACAGTTACATTGGCGCCGATAATCCGGTGTGCGTACCGGCAAAAACGGTCGCTGTCATCCGTCAGTTCAGACATTTCATTTTCTCCGGACAACTGGGCAATCAAAATGGTTTTCCCCAGATAAGAGAAACACCTGGCTCTCCACTTTTCCCCCAGATATTCCTTGGCCTGCTTTTCCACGGAAGCCGCCAGAAGCAGCGGATTCATATCTTCCGGTATCTGGGACGATGAAGTATGAATCACCAGACAGCAGAAAAAAGGGCCCGAAAGAGAAATCTGGTAATCAGAAAGATAGCGATCCAGTTCCTCTTCACGAATCCGCCCCTCCAGCAAAGTTGCATAAAAATTCGCCTGCAGAAGCGGCAGAGAATCCATATAATATTTTTTTAAGGATTCTGCATTTCGCTTTTCGCCGATTTCCTGGTCCAGCTTTATCTTCAACTGGGTAAACACATTCGTCAGTTCCACAGAATTCACCGGTTTCAGAATATACTCCTCCACTTCCAGATGGACGGCTTCTTTGGCATATTCAAATTCATCAAACCCGGTAAAAAGAAGCAGCTTGGTAGCCGGATAATCGGCTTTGATATGTCCCGCCAGTTCCATGCCGTCCATGTAGGGCATTTTAATATCCGTCATCACCACATCCGGCTGAAATTCCTCCACCATTTCCAATGCTTTCACACCATTATTGGCATATCCGATAACAGAAAATCCCAACCCCTCCCAGTTAATCTTTCGCATAATCACCTGAATGACTTCTTCTTCATCATCTACCAAAAGTACTGTATATGTATCCATTTTCCTTCTCCGTATTTTCACTCATCTTTTTGCATTATTATAACATAAAAGAGCCAGACCCGCATCTGACTCTTTTGAAAATCTTCTTATGAATAATGTCTTTTTAAACCTTCCGCCTATTTCTTCTGAACGTATTTCAGACAGTCCAGTGTAACGGCTACAAGGATAATGATACCTGAGAATACGAACTGCAGGTTCGTGTCAATACCAAGGATTGTCAGGGAATAAGTAAGCGCTGTAAAGATAAATACACCGACTACGACACCGGAGATTTTACCAATACCACCCGTAAAGGATACGCCACCTACCACGCAGGCTGCGATAGCGTCCATTTCCCAGCCCTGTCCATAAGCTGCAGAACCGGAACCAACCATTCGGATACATTCCAGCCAGGAACCAAATCCATAAAGAACACCAGCCATAACGAAAGCGCCTACTGTTACACCGAATACGGAAATACCGGATACAGATGCAGCTTCCGGGTTTCCGCCTACTGCATACAGATTTTTACCAAACGTTGTTTTATTCCAGATAAACCACACAATGGCAATAGCTGCAACAGCCCACAGAATAATAGTCGGGAAGCCGTTTACTTTCGGAATTACCATATTTGGAATTGTAGCTTCAATAGCACCGAAGGACACACCCTTTGTTGCATAAGTAACAAGACCGAAGATTACCAGCATGTTTGCCATGGTAGAAATAAACGGGTGCATTTTAAACTTCGCTGTAAAGAAACCTGCTATGGTTGTAAAGAAAGTACATAACAAAATACAAACCACCAAGGCCAAAATCACTCTGGCTATAACCGGCATACCTGTGAAGTCAAAAATATGCCCGAACACACCACCTGTGTTCACACCCTGATGCATAATAATCGTTGCGGCTGTCATACCCATACCAACCATACGTCCGATAGAAAGGTCTGTACCAGCTAAAAGGATTAACGCTGCTACACCTAACGCAAGGAACATACGAGGGGAAGCCTGCTGAAGAATATTTAACACATTGTTGTAAGTCAAAAGTGGTGAACCTTTAACAATCGGCGTAATAATACACAGTGCAACGAATATCAACAGAATGGCAATATACAAACCGTTCTGCAAAAGGAATGTTCTGCGGTTAAAGGTATATTTGTAGTTTTCCCATTTCTGTGCTCTCGCCTCTATAAAAGTAAACTTGGACATACGCAGCAAATCAATTAAGTGAAACTTATAAGAATACGCCGCATGTCTTCTGTCTTTTGCTTCCTGGAATTCTTTTTCCATGGTCATCTTTGCGTCAAAGAGCCTGTTTTTATAAACATAGTTTTCGTCTTTAATTTCCTGATGATCGGAAAGCTTTGCCACAGCTGCTTTATGTTCTTTTTCCAGCTCTGCCACTTTTTTCTGATAGCGAGCTTTGGCTGCTGCTTTTTCTGCCGCACAGCTGGCTTTTACAGCCTGATAATAATCCTTATCAAAATGCTCTTTCAAATAATTTTCAGCATCTGCAATCAGTTTAGAAACTTCGTCTTTATGCTTTGCTTCCACTGCTTTTGCTGCTTCCAACTCTGTTTTACATTTTGCAAGCCTGCTTTCCTTTTCTCCTTTTGTAAGGGTACGGTCTCTTTTAATGCTGTCCATTAAGTTTTGGAGCTCTACGATTTTATCCGTACCGTCAGCCCTCAGGCTGTCAATTTTTTTCTGAATTTTACCAACATAATCCTCGATTGGCTGACGCAGTTTCATTTCCTGTTCAGCTGTAAGGATATTACTATTTCCGTTCACCATATCCATTCTTCTCCCTTATTATAGGTATTTTGCGCTGAGTCTTAAGAGTTCTTCCTGATTTGTTTCTTTTGTATTCACAATACCGGAGAGATGTCCGTTTGACATAACGCCGATACGGTTTGTGATACCCAGAATTTCAGGCATTTCCGAAGAAACAACGATAATTGTTTTTCCCTGTTTTGCCATCTGAATAATCAGCTCATAAATTTCATATTTTGCACCAACGTCGATTCCTCGGGTAGGTTCGTCCATCATGAACACCTGAGGGCTGCGTTCCAGCCATTTTCCGAAAATAACTTTCTGCTGATTACCGCCGGACAGACTGGAAATCATATCATCCGGTCCCATACATTTCGTATGCATAATTTTAATTTCGTTGGCGGTTGCCTTTACCATCTTGGCATCGGAAAGAGCCAGGCCGGTTTTATACTGCGGCAGATTTGCAATCGTTGTGTTAAACGTCAAATCACACTTCAGAAACAGACCATTCGCCTTTCTTTCCTCTGTAATCAGGGCAAAACCATGGTCCATTGCTTCTTTTGCGCTGTTGAAGTTCATTAGTTTCTTGTTAAAGTAAACACGTCCTGCCGCTCTGGTACGAATACCGAAAATCGTTTCCAGAAGTTCTGTACGACCTGCGCCTACCAGGCCATAAAGTCCGAAAATTTCTCCCTCTCTTACGTCAAAACTGATGTCTTGCAGATGAGGTTCAAATTTTGTGGACAGGTGCTGTATGGATAAGATTACATCCTTTGGCTGGTTATCTACCGGTGGAAACCGGTTTTCCAAAGAACGTCCAACCATAGCTGCAATCAGTTCATTCATATCCGTGTCTTTGGCACTCTTTGTCATAACCAGATTACCATCTCGGAGTACGGAAATCTCATCACAAATCTCAAAGATTTCGTCCATTTTATGAGAAATATAAATCAGAGAAATTCCCTGTTCTTTTAACATTCTCATCATTTCAAACAACTTATCGACTTCCTGTACAGTCAGAGAAGAAGTCGGTTCATCAAGAACAATTACCTTCGCATTATAGGAAATCGCCTTTGCAATTTCACACATCTGTCTTTGGGATACTGACATATTGCGCATAGGCTGCGTCAGATTTACAGTCATGCCCAGCTTTCTGAAAAGTTCAGAAGCTTCTTTTTTCATTCTTCCTTCATCGATAACCCCCATGGAATTCACGGGATAACGTCCCAGGAAAAGATTATCCATAACATTTCTTTCCAGACACTGGTTCAACTCCTGATGAACCATGGCAATTCCGTTTTCCAGAGCATCTTTCGGCCCGGAGAAACTGACTTCTCTGCCGTCCAGAGTGATTTTTCCTTCATCTTTCTGATAAGTTCCAAAAAGACATTTCATCATTGTTGACTTACCGGCACCGTTTTCACCCATAAGCCCCATAACGGTTCCCCGTTTCAAATCCAGGTTAATATGGTCAAGAACCCGGTTTCGTCCAAAGGACTTACTCATATTGCGTATGGATAAGACAACTTCATCTTTCTTATCTGCCATTCTTTTTACTCCTGTATCTGTATATTGGTATTGCAGCGCACTCTCGCTTTCAGATTGAACGGAGGCTGCTGCATTAAGGACATTATCAAAAACACTGTCTTAACGCGACACCCTCCGTCTGTCATCGTTTTACATAAACGCTACTGAGTTATGAATTACTGCAGTAAAGCTGTGTAAGAAGCTGCATTGTCTGTTTTCACCATGTTAATAGCAAATGCATCATACTGACCCGGGTTTCCAAGACGGTTTGTAATGTTGGACTCTGTCTGTCCGTCACCACCGATGTATTCAACGTCTAAGTTCAGAAGGTCATCATATTTTTCAAGAAGCGGCTGGTATGTAGAGCTTAAGAAGTTATCAGAAGCATTGTAAATGTTCAGCCATACTTTCTTGGAAGGAGATTTGCTTTCATCTAACTGTTTGGATACAGGCTCGAAGGTCTTAGTAGAGTCTGTGAAATCCTGATAGTTGTCTGCGGTTACAGCTACGTTTAATGCGTAGTAAGAACGCTCGTCTTCTTTGTATACATATTCCTGGTCACTAAGAATGTTTCCAGCTTCATCTGCTGTACCGATACCTGTATCAATATCAACACCGTCTAATGCGTTACGAAGAACACGAAGTGTTAAGTAAGCCTGTACATCTGCATGCTGGCTGATGGTTCCGCCGTAGCCTTCTGCAATGGCTGCTACTGCATCACTGTTCGCATCGTATCCGAAAGTAGGAACTTTGTTTTCTTTTGACCATGCATTGAACATCGACATTCCCATACCATCGTTGTTAGAAACAACAACATCAATTTCTTTACCAAAGGAAGATGACCATGTTCCAATTGCGTTACCGGCTGTAGCTGCGTCCCATGTAGCGCCTGCAGAGTTCTTCATTTCCTGAGAACCCAACTCACGAACTACGAATTTCTTTCCGCCAGCTTCTAAAGAACCGTCCTGTACTGCAGAAGCTTTTCCGTCTACGTTTGTTCCAACCGGCTCACTGTTAATAGCGCCGTCTTTTTCTACACCTGTTCCAAGAGCTTTACGAACACCTCTTGTACGTGCGATAGAATCATTATGTCCGATATCACCGATAGCCAGAACATATCCGATTACGCCATCGCCATTACGGTCAATAGTATCTGCATTTTTTTCGATGTATTCTTTCACCATCTGTCCCTGCAGTTCAGCACCCTGGTTTGCGTCAAATCCTACATAATATGTATCTTTGTTAAAGTTCAGAGCGTTCATGTCCAACTCACCTGTAGAGCTGTTAGACGGCTGACGGTTGAACCATACCAGAGGTTTGTCTTTGTTCGCCACTTCAGAACCCTCTGTTTTTCCAGTGTCTTCTGTTTTGCCGGTATCCTCTGTTTTCGCTGTGTCTTTTGCTGGTTCAGAACCACATGCAACAGCGGAAAGACCTAAAACGGCTGCCATTGTTAATACTGCTAATTTTCTTTTCATTGAAATATTCTCCCTTCCATCGGCACATTTTCTTTTTCGTCCGTGCCTTTTATTGATATTGACACTATACACAATATCCAGGAAATAAAACATAGAATTTTTTTCGCTTTACATTGAAATTTTTAAGATTTTATTGGTTATATGGTATAATATTTTCATATATTTTGTCGAAATATGAATATTTTAACATCATGTCGCTTAGATACAACGAACTGCATAAACTTTCTCAAAAAACCGCATAAATATAGGGCAGAACTTCTTTTCGTTCTGCCCTGTCTAATATTATTTTCTATTCAAGTGTCACAGTCACTTCCACTGTTTTTTCTCCGGTAAGTTCTTCACTTCTCTTATCCGGCTGTGAAACTCCCACAAACAGCTTGAAATTCTTGCTGTCAATACGGCGGTTTCCCTGTTCATCAACCACTTCCATAGCACGGTTCGGAACGGTCAAGGTCAGAGTCTGACTTTCGCCAGCCTTCAAAAATACCCTGTGAAAAGCACACAGATTGTAATTTCTCACAGCCAGTGGCGATTCCATATCTTTTATGTAAATCTGTACCACGTCTTCTGTGTCTGTGCCTCCCCTGTTTTCCACTGCTACCTGCACTTCTATATCGCTTTCTCCGGTCACAGCATTTAAAACCTGCACTTCCTTCACCCGTACAGCTCCATAGGTCAGCCCATATCCAAAGGGATATAAAGCCTCTCCTTCCATGTAGCGGTAAGTACGGTTTTTCATAGAGTAATCCGTAAATTCCGGCATACCTTCCAAATCCTTGTAGAAAGTAACAGGTAGTTTTCCCGACGGAGATACCTTGCCAAACAACAGGTCTGCCACAGCTTTTCCGCCTCTGGCACCCGGATACCAGGCCAGAAGAATACCGCTGCAGTTTTCTTCTGCATAGTTCAAATCAATAGCGCTCCCTGCCATAAGCACTAGGATAGTAGGTTTTCCTACAGCTGTCACTCTTTCAATGAGCTCTTCCTGCACTTTCGGAAGATGAAGGTCTTTCTTATCACCGGAAGCATCGCTGTTTCCAGTATCTCCTTCTTCCCCTTCCAGAGTTTCATCAAGTCCTACACAGAGAATCACCACATCACTGTGTTCTGCAGTAATCACTGCCTCCGAAATCCTGTCCTGTGTCCATGCCAGATTTTCCGCTCTGTCCTTTGCAAGCTGACACCCTTCGGAATACAGCACCCGCACGTCGTCTCCCACTTCATCCTGAATCCCTTCCAAAACTGTAATGTATCTGGAAGAAGTACCATGGTAATTTCCAATCAATGCCGCACGGCTGTTGGCATTTGGACCGATAACACCAATGGTCTGCAGTTTGGTCTTGTCCAGAGGCAGCACACCGTCATTTTTCAAAAGTACACTGCCTTTTCTCGCCATATCCAGAGCCGCTTCTATATGCTCTTTACATTCCACCACTTCATAAGGAATCTTATCATATTCGCTTCCTTCAAATAAGCCAAGCAGGTATCTGGTAGTCATCAGACGTTCTGCCGATGTGGTAATTTCTTCTTCTGTAATGAGTCCTTCTTCCACAGCCCCCAAAAGATGCAGATATGTATTTCCACAGTTCACATCACAGCCCCGTTTAAGAGCAAGCGCTGCAGATTCTCTGGCATTTTTCGTCACTTTATGAAATTCATGGAAATCTTTGATTGCCCAGCAGTCGGAAGTAAAATGTCCATCAAATTTCCATTTTCCTCTCAAAACCTCTTCCATGAGATATTGATGTCCGCAGCATGGCTCTCCATTAGTACGGTTATAAGCGCCCATAACAGCCTCCACATCCGCCTCGGTTACCAATGCCTCAAAGGCCGGAAGGTACGTTTCCCACATATCCTTCATGCTGCACTCTGCATTAAATTCATGGCGGATGGCCTCTGGTCCGCTGTGCACTGCGTAATGTTTCGCACAAGCCGCGGCTTTCATCACCGGCCCGTCTCCCTGCAGACCTTCCACGAACCGCACGCCCAGACGTGAAGTCAGATACGGGTCCTCTCCGTATGTCTCATGTCCTCTGCCCCATCTTGGGTCACGGAAAATATTTACGTTAGGTGACCAGAAAGTCAGTCCTTTGTAAATATCTCTGTCATCGTGTTTGGAATATTCATTGTATTTTGCTCTTCCTTCTGTAGCAATGATATCCCCTACTCTTTCCATAGCTTCCTCATCAAAGGCTGCTGCCATTCCAATGGCCTGGGGAAACATGGTTGCTACTCCCGCTCTTGCCACACCGTGCAAAGCCTCATTCCAGTAATTGTAGGTGGGAACTCCCAGTCTTTCCACTGGTGCCGCATCATAACGAAGCTGCGCTGCCTTTTCCATAAGTGTCATCTGAGCCACCAGTTTTTTTGCCTTTTCCCGCGCCTGGGCTCTTTCTTTTCTATGATTTTTCATACTGCATCCTCCGGTCTCTTGTATTTCTTAACCTTTATTTTACTGGTTTTTCCAAATTCGTCATTACTATAAATGCGCATTATTGCCCAAATATTGCTTTTTTAAATATCACCTTCGGATTTCAGAAAAATTTATGCCAGACTGCGCAACCAGGGTACTGTATGCGTGACACAATACACTATCCTTACTTCGCCCGATAATAATTAATCAAACATCCCTGGAGAATAATCTCTCGCTCATCCTCCGTCATTTCTCCCAGGCCCAGAGTGAACTCTGTGACTGTTTCTCCTACAGCCAGGGCACGGACTTCCCTGCTGCCCTCTTCCACCGCTTTTCGGATTTCGGGAACAAAAATGAAATCTCCTTTCCGGAACGGCAGCTTGCCTTCCGGAATCAGGAACGGCAGCATACCCCAGTTCATCAGATTGGAACGGTATCTCTTGGTTGCGTATTCATTGGCAATGTTTGCCCATCCTCCCAGCACTTTCTGGCAGGAAGCCGCCTGTTCTCTGGCAGAACCGTCTCCCGGTTTCACAGCGAAAATCGTGCTTCCGATTCCGGTATTTTCCACATCTGCCTCCGGGCAGGCTTCTTTGATTTTGCTCCAGACGCCTTCCAGTTCCGGCACAGCCTTTACTGGATTTTCGCCCTGCTCTCTGGCCAGTTCCGCCTTCTGAATCTCTTTTGCCAGCCCCACATAATCCGGCGCTTTTCTGGACAGAGCAAATTCTGCCAGTTTCAGCGGATTGGAGCGGTAAGAAGAAGTTTCCCCGGAAGGAATCAGTTCATCCGTAGTGGTTACCGGGTCATGAATCTCTGCTACGGTCTTTAAGAGCAGATTATCTGTCAGTTTCGGCATAGACGGCCAGTCCTTAATATTCGGTCCAAACTGGATTTCCACACTGGAATCTGCCTTTCCCTTACTGTCAAAAACGCGATTTTCGTAAATCTGTCCGTCAAAGTGATAAACCGGTCTTCTGTATTCTCCTGCATATTCCGTTGCAGGGGTAAGCCGTCCCTTATTGGCTGCGGTTGCTGCAATGGATCGGGCATCCATAAGAGCCACAGAAGAAATCTGTCCATTCTGAATCTTAGAGCCTTCCCGGTTAGGGAAGTTTCTGGTAGAGTGTCGAATACTCAGCGCATTATTTGCCGGTGTGTCCCCTGCGCCGAAGCATGGACCGCAGAAGGCTGTCTTCACTACTGCTCCGGTCTGCAGCAAGTCGGCCAGCACACCATTTTTAGCAAGCTCCATATAAATCGGCGTACTTGCCGGGTAAACACTTAAAGTAAAAGCGTCTGCACCAATGCTGGCCCCTCTTAAAATATCCGCTGCGTCACAGATATTTTCAAAACCTCCGCCTGCACAGCCTGCAATAATTCCCTGTTCTACACACAGTCTGCCGTTTTTCACTTTATCTTTCAGCGTATATGGTATCTTTCCGTCCAGACTGATTTGCGCCTTCTTCTCCACATCCTCCAAAATATCCATAAGATTTGCATTCAATTCTTCAATGGTATATGTATTGCTTGGGTGGAACGGCATGGCAATCATAGGTCTTATCTGGCTCAAATCCACATAAACCAGTCCGTCATAATAGGCCACCTCTTTCGGGTTCAGTTCTCTAAAGTCCCCGCCTCTGCCGTGGATTTCGTAAAATTCCTTTATCTTGTCATCGGTCTTCCAGATAGATGACAAACAAGTGGTTTCTGTAGTCATAACATCAATACCGATACGGTAATCTGCACTTAAATTTTCCACGCCGGGCCCTACAAATTCCATCACTTTATTTTTCACATAACCGCTCTCAAACACTGCGCCGATAATGGCCAGGGCAACATCCTGAGGTCCTACCCCCGGCACTGGTTTCCCGGTGAGATACACGCCCACAACTTCGGGACGTTTAATATCGTAAGTTCTTCCCAGAAGCTGTTTTACCAGTTCCGGTCCGCCTTCCCCCATTGCCATAGTGCCCAGCGCCCCATAGCGGGTATGGCTGTCAGAGCCCAGAATCATCTTCCCTCCCTCTGCCAGCATTTCTCTGGCAAACTGATGAATCACAGCCTGATGTGGAGGTACGTACACACCGCCATAACGTTTGGCACAGGTCAGGCCAAACATATGATCATCTTCATTAATGGTTCCGCCTACTGCGCACAGGGAATTGTGGCAGTTTGTCAGCACATAGGGAATTGGAAATCTTTCCAGTCCTGAGGCTCTGGCCGTCTGAATAATTCCCACAAAGGTAATATCATGAGAAGTCAGTTTGTCAAACTTGATTTTCAGGTCTTCCATATTGTCTGATGTATTGTGCGCCTGTAAAATAGAATAGGCAATGGTATTCTTTCCCGCCTCTTCCTTACCGGGAACAACTTTGTCATACTTCTGCTGAATCTGTGCTTTCGCTTCCGGGGAATCCTCCACCAGCTCTGTTCCGTTTATTAGCCAGGCACCGTTTTTATATAATTGAATCATGGCTTTCCCTCCGTCTGTTCTTAACGTATTTTCTACCATTATAAATTTTATCGCTTTAAAAAGCAAGTAATTTATCGCAATAAAATAATTGTATACAATAATACATGAGGATGCACCCGATTTCTATTTCTGCCTGAAAAATAAGAAACTGCTGCAGAAAACCGGTTTTGAACACTTTCTGTTCTCTGTTTTCTGCAGCAGTTTTATGTTATACTTATCAATTAATCCTGATTTTTCATGAAATCCATGTAGCTGGATACCATCAGCGCAATCTTAAAGGTCAGCGCGTCATCAAAAACGCGGATATCCAGTCCTGTACTCTTCTGAATTTTTTCCAGTCTGTACACCAGTGTATTTCTGTGCAGAAACAGCTGTCTGGAAGTCTCAGAAATATTCAGGTTGTTGTCAAAGAATTTGTTAATGGTATTGAGCGTCTCATCATCCAGAGATTCCGGAAGTTTGCCCCCAAATACTTCTTTCATGAACATTTCACAAAGAGGCATAGGAAGCTGATAAATCAAACGTCCGATTCCCAGATTGTTATAGCCTACAATATTTTTCTCCACATAGAAGATTTTTCCTACGTCCAGAGCCATCTTCGCTTCTTTATAGGAGCGTGATACATCCTTGATTTCGTGAATAATGTTACCATAAGAAACACGAACCTGAGACATGGCCTCTGCATTTAACATATCCACAATCATACTTGCAATATTTTCGATTTCTTCGTATCCGTCGCTCTCTTCCAAAGTGCGGACAATGATAATGTTCTTCTCATCAATAGCAGTAATAAAGTCATTGTTTCTGGCAATGAACAGATTTTTCAAAATTTCCATGGAATCCTGGTCCTTTTCATTTCTGGTTTCCACCAGCAGGACTACTCTCTTAGATTCCACAGGAATGTGCAGTTTTTTTGCTCTGTTGTAAACATCTACCAAAAGCAGGTTGTCCAGAATCAGGTTCTGAATAAAGTTGGATTTGTCAAAACGCTCTTTGTAAGCCACAATCAGGTTCTGAATCTCCGCTACTGCCACACGGCCAATCATGTAGGCATCTTCATTGCCGCCTTTGGCAACCAGTATATATTCTACTGTCTGATTATCATAAATCTTAAAGAAATGGCAGCCCTTCATCACCTGGCTGTCTGCCATAGATTCTGCAAAAGCTCTCACATCACCGAAATCTTCTTCCTCTGTAGCAAACGTGGTGGAGTTGACTTTCCCATCTATATCCATGACACACAAATCAATTCTTGTAATCATTCTCAGTTCATCTAATGTTTTTTGTATTACCTGGCTTGAAATCATAATTCCTCTCTCCTTTGGGTCCGTCCCGGGATTTTCTAAAATAATAATACATTATTTTTTTTTAATTGGCAAGCCGTATATGGCAAAAGTCCCCCGGGTAAACGGTCAGATACCGCTTCCCCGGAGGACTCTTATCTTGATTCTTCAGGTATATTGGAATTTTAAAGGTTTAGTCTGTAGGCTGCCTCATTCCAGCGAAGTTCATTTTTCAGATTGCGAATGGTGGTATCTTTGTCAATGTAAACCGCCTCAATGCCCATGGCTGCTGCCCAGTCTCCCATCTGCTCTGAGGTTAAATCGTAGGAGAATGCTGTGTGGTGCGCACCGCCTGCCAGAATCCACGCCTCAGCACCTGTCTGCAGACTTGGTTCCGGTGTCCAGAAAGCCGTAGCTACCGGAAGCTTCGGCATTGGCTGTTCCACCTTTTTGCAGTTTACCTCATTGATAATCAGACGGAATCTGTCTCCTAAATCAATAAGAGAAGTTGCAATACCCTTTCCTGTCTTGGATGTAAACACCAGTCTTGCCGGGTCTTCCCGGTCTCCCATGGACAGCGGCTGGCATTTGATGCTGATTGGACCTTCTGCAATCGTCGGGCACACTTCCAGCATGTGAGCCTCCAGAATTCCTTCTTTGCCCGGAACCAGATTGTATGTGTAATCTTCCATAAAGGAAGTTCCTTTTGCGTCTTTTTTGCCCTGTGCCATAATTTTCATCAGACGAACCATGGCCGCTGTTTTCCAGTCACCTTCTCCGCCGAAGCCATAGCCTTTTTCCATAAGTCTCTGAATAGCCAGACCCGGAAGCTGCTGCAGACAGCCCAAATCACCGAAATGTGTCACAATAGCCTGATAGTTTTTCTCTTCCAGGAAACGTTCAAAACCAATTTCAATCTGTGCCTGTACAGCCACATGTCTTCGGAATTCATCCGCATCTCTGCCTTCCAGAAGAATGTCATATTTATCATAATATTCTTCCACCAGAGCATCGGTATCTCCCTTAGAAACCTGGTTTACTGCGTCTGCAATCTCATTGACCGGATAAGCGTCTACTTCCCAGCCGAACTTAATCTGCGCTTCTACCTTATCACCTTCTGTAACCGCTACATTTCTCATGTTATCCGCAATTCTCATAACACGGATGTGGCTGCTTTCAATCACCCCTACTGCGGTACGCATCCAGGAAGCTATTCTCTTTTGCACTTCTTTGTCGTCCCAGAAGCCTACAATCACCTTGCGCTCCATTCTCATGCGGCTAACAATGTGACCGTATTCTCTGTCTCCGTGAGCAGACTGGTTTTCGTTCATGAAATCCATATCAATGGAATCATATGGAATTTCTCTGTTAAACTGTGTGTGTAAATGCAGCAGCGGTTTTCTGTATTCCTGCAGTCCCAAAATCCAGGATTTTGCAGGCGAAAAGGTGTGCATCCAAGTAATCACACCTGCACAGGTCTCCTCTGCATTGGCCTCATTAAAGGTCTGACGAATCATAGCATTTGTCAAAAGAGTTGGTTTCCATACCACTTCATAGGGAAGTACCCCTGATTCATTTAATCTGTCTACCATAATTTTGGAGTGCTCTGCCACGTGCTCCAGACATTCCTGTCCATATAAATCCTGTGAACCTGTACAAAACCAGAACTGATAATTTTTCATTTCCAACATATTAATTTTCCTCCTGTTATACTCTGCCATCCGGCAATTTTTCGTTCCTTTTTCTACGTTTCAGTATACTCTCCAGCGCAAAAAAAGAAAGAACTTTGTTGCCGCAATATGGACATTTATTATCTTTTTTGTTACAGTATAAGAAAAGTTTCAGTATACCAAAAGGAGGGCTGCATATGCTGGCTAATTTTGAAAAACGGGAAGGAAAAGAACGAGCCTGGACAGGACGCTATGAAAACCTGCACAATTTGCCTCACTGGCACCTGGAATTTGAACTGATTTATATTGAAAAAGGAAGCGTAACGGTTTCCCTCAACCATACTGCCTATGACCTTCACAGCAGAGAAGCGGCTCTCATTGAAAGCGGGGAAATCCACTATATTAAAGGGGAACCGGGAAGCATTACGTCCATTCTCATGTTTGACGGCTCTATCATTCAGGAGATTACCCGACGGGCACAACTCGCCTCTCCTCTTCTGGACTCCTGGATGGCTGCCTTGATTCCGGGGCTCTGTCAGACTGTAAAAAATGAATTAAAGGAAAAACAGCCCTTTTATGAACTGAAAATCACCAGCCTTATCCGCAGTCTTTTAGTGGACATTTACCGCTGTGAAGCGCTGTCGACACATAATCTTGTGGAACCAAAAGCAAACCGCTTCCATACTTCCATGGAAAATTATAAAAACCTGCTCAGTGAAATTGAAGAAAAATACAGCTATCTCACCTTTGCGGACGCCAGCAGCTTTATGGGACTGTCTCAACCTTATTTTTCTAAATTTTTTAAAAACATTTCTGGAATGACTTTTTCCAGATATCTGAATATCATACGGCTTGAAAAAGCTATCGACATGCTTCGGCATAACACAAAACACCTGTCCATTACGGAAATCGCTACTCTGTGCGGGTTTGATACCATACGACACTTTAACAGAACTTTCAAAGAAATGACCGGATTTTCTCCTCGTGAACTTCCTGAAGATTATGTGCTGACTTCACGCTCTATCAAGAGTATGAAAGGAAACTTTAATCCCACGCTTTCCGGGTCACGGCTGCTGGACTAAAATAAATATCACCGATTTTCAAAAATCCCGCCTGGAAACTCCAGACGGGATTCTATTCTCATTCACATTTTTTAGTTTGTAATAACCTGCTCTGTTTCTTTGTCAAATACATGAACTTTTTCCATGTCTAATGCAAATTTAACAGTATCGCCTGTTCTTGCTGTTGTACGAGGATTTACCCTTGCTGTCATAGAGAATCCTTCTGTATCAAAGTACAGATAAACTTCAGCACCAAGTAATTCGTAAACAGTAATTTTTCCTTCGATTGTGCTGTTCGGGAATGCCTGGATACGAGCTTCATCGTCATATACATGCTCTGGACGAATACCCATAACAACAGTTTTTCCATCATATCCGCCTTCGATAAGGGCTTTTTTCTTGGAAGCAGGTACCTGAAGTGTAGTGCTGCCAATCTGTAATTCAACATCGTTTCCTTTTACGTGTACAACTGCATCTAAGAAGTTCATCTGAGGAGAACCGATGAATCCAGCAACGAATAAGTTACATGGAGCATTGTATAATGTCTGCGGTGTATCTACCTGCTGTACAACACCGTCTTTCATAACAACGATTCTTGTACCCAGTGTCATAGCCTCTGTCTGGTCATGTGTAACGTAGATGATGGTAGCACCTAATCTTTCATGTAATTTGGAAATCTCAGTACGCATCTGAACACGAAGTTTTGCATCCAGGTTTGACAGAGGTTCGTCCATTAAGAATACTTTAGGCTCACGCACGATAGCACGTCCCATAGCAACACGCTGTCTCTGACCACCGGAAAGAGCTTTCGGTTTACGGTCTAATAATTTTTCCAGGTCAAGAATCTTAGCTGCTTCTTTTACCATTTTGTCAATCTGGTCTTTTGGAACTTTTCTCAGTTTCAGACCAAATGCCATGTTGTCATAAACTGTCATATGTGGATACAGAGCATAGTTCTGGAATACCATTGCAATATCTCTGTCTTTTGGTTCTACATCGTTTACTACTTTGTCGCCAATCTTTAATGTACCGCCTGTGATTTCTTCCAGACCTGCAATCATACGAAGTGTTGTAGATTTACCACAACCTGAAGGTCCTACGAAGATGATGAATTCTTTATCTGCAATTTCAAGATTGAAATCTTTTACTGCTTCAAAGCCATTTGGGTAAGTCTTGTTAATATGCTGTAATGATAAACTTGCCATTTTAATTATCCTCCTAAACATATGCGATTGCTCTCGTTTGAACTGTGTTTAGTATACCTCTATCCCTGCTTTTTTTCCATAGGTCAAATGCCCAAATATTACTTTAAGTCTTTGTAAGCATGGACAATCCCCTAACCAATCCCGTCATTTTGACTGATTTTCAGAAATTCCATATACAATCTATACAACCTGTCCATAAAAGATTTGAAAACAGGCTTTACAGCCCTTCTCATCTTCCTTATAATAAATATCACAATGCGAAATAGAAGCGATTACAATACAGAAAGGACGTTTTTCATGTTCCGATTAATGGGAAATATTTATAAAGACACACGCATTCAGAAAAGCACGGTGATCTGTGATGATACCAAAAACAGCCGGACAAAAAAGGTATTTCACTGTCTGGACTGCATCTGCCATGAGTTTGATCTTCCATCCCCCATATGGCTGGATGCCAACATCAAAGACTTTCAGAAATTTTCAAAAGTACGGTTTTCGCAGGATAATTTTATTGAAATCCTGGACTTTGACTATCTGGAACTACAGATTATTGAAGAAGACTGACAGACAACAAAAGGCTGCAGCCTGCTCCATTTTTTATTAAAAAGAGCATCCTGCAGCCTTTCTGCTATTCTCGCTTTTATCCACCTTTTATTCTTTGAGAAGACCATCCAGTTCTTCTTCCAGCATGGCCTCATCCTCTTCGCTGAGCAGTTTTGAAATCTGGAGCGCCAGCTTACTGTCTTCGTCTTCCTCGTCCTCTTCGTCAAACTCTTCCAGTTCCGCAATATCCTCCATGGCATCCATGATGTCCAGTTCCTGGGTATCTCCCAGATGCAGTTCGTCGTCCACTTCTGCTTCCGGATGTTCTTCCTCCGGGATTTCGATTTTATGGATTTCCAGTTCCGTATCCTCCCCGATATCGCTCAGAGATGTAGGCATACTGCTGATAATCTGATGTACCTCCTTATAAGAAGACATAAATCTTCTCTGAGCCTGATTAATCAGCTCTACGATACCGTTCATTTCTTCCTGTACAGCCACATATTTCTTCTTACCTTCCAGAAGTTTATCATCAATCTCTGACTGTACAGCTTCCACCCGGCGTTTGGCTTCTTCTTCTGCTTCCGCTATCATTTTTTCACACTTTTCCCGTGCTTCATTTTCCATGCCCTCCGCCTTTATCTGGGCTTCAAATACCAGCTTTCCGATACTTTCGTAATTGTCAATATACTTCTGGTATTTTTCCTTGATATCTTCCTCCATGCGGGCCTGATAAGCTTCTTTTAATTCAATTCGTTTCTGAAGCTCTGCAATCTTTGTATCCCGGTCTGCAATCTGCTTCTTATAGTTGACCTGAATCTCTGCCATTTCGTCTTTCAGCTTCTGAATCAGTTCCTGCACTTCTTCCTTGTCATATCCGCCCATAAGGGTTGTCTTAAACATTTCGTATTCTGCCATGATACTCCACCTCGTATTTTCTTTTCTTACTGTAAATATTTACTGATGATTTCCCAGACATCTGCCCGTTCAAATCCCAGTTTCCATGCAGCTACACCAGCCAGCTCATACTGCTGAACCAGCTTCATTTTCTCCTCCAGGGATTTTTCATCTTCCAGCCAGATTTTCTGTGTTCCCTCAGCTGTAACAAGTTCTCCGTAATTCTGGGAGACGTCTTTGTTCCAGTAGACCTCCATCCCCTTTTCCTGGACATACTTGTCCGCCTGGTCCATGCCAAAGACCTCACTGGATACCATACCGTTGTTATTCTCTGTCCATAATCTGGTATAGAATGGTACAGCGTTAATCACCTTTTCCCTGGGAACTTCTTTGAGCGTCTGCACAATTCCTTCCTCCACAAACGGCAGAGAAGCCACTGAGCCGGCACTTTCGGAACCTGTGGTATGCTCGTCATATCCCATGATAATCACATAATCCGCCATAATTCCCTGTTCCTTCCGGTTATAGAAAGCCGTATACTGCGGCACCGGGTCATCAATAGACAAAACCAGATTGTTTGCCCTGCAGGTGACAGACAGCTCCCGGATAAACTGGATAAAATGCGGTGCCTCTTCCTCTGTCAGGGCTTCAAAATCCACATTAATGCCATCCATTCCCACTCTTTTTGCCTCACTTAGAAGCATTTCGATAATATGAGTCCGAGCGCTTCTCTTTGACAGAGTTTCCAGTGTGCTTACATTTTCATCAAAATTATCAATCAGTCCCCATACCTCCATGCCTTTTGCATGAGCCTTGTCCACATACTCAGCGCTGGCCAGGGAAGAAATGGTACCCTCGCCTCCCGTAACGGAAAACCAGGTGGGAGAAACGACATTCACCCCCTTTACCTCCTCCATCGTCTGGTCAAATGCAGAATTGGCTGCCTCGGATGTTACCTGATGCCAGGCCAGGTTAATCTTATGATCTCTGGTAAGACTGGTATAATTCTCTTCATAGCTGCCCTCATATACCAGTTCCGTTTCTTCTGCTGCTTTTAAATCTTCTTTCTGCACATAGCCATCCAAACCGTCCGCAGTCATAACTCTGGACCAGTTTTCCATTTCCTCCAGAAGCTGCAGGGAATCACCCTCTTTCACTTCTGAAAGAATCGGACTTTTAATCCCCCCCTGATAGCGCACCACGGTATCCTTTTTTGCTTCCACAGTCTGCACGCTCTGCCATTTATAAGAAATCACAGCCCTTGCCGGACTTTCATATACCTGACTTGTTATCTGCATGTATTTCTCCAGAAAGTTCAGAGCAATGTAATAACTGCCGTCAAATTCCTTCACAAGAACATAACCTTCCTCCTGCTCTGTCCCGGCGGTTGTACTGAACGTAGTTTCCGGCTGAATCTCCATCACCGCATCGGGTGTGGTATACAGCATTTTCTGTGTCTCTTCATCCCAGTAAAATCTTCCGTCCAGCGTATCCGTTACCACGCTGTAGGGGATATAGATTTTTCCGTCTGCCACCCGGCCTTTGCTGTCACTGACCGTATCCTGCAGAATCAAAGCAGCTTCCTCCTGACCTTCCAGCTTATAGTACTGTTCCAAATCCATTCTGGTATCTGACGGTGTATATTTCTTTACATAACTTGTAATAATACCTGCTGCACCAACAATTACGATAAGAAATAATGCTATAAACACGGGAGGAATCCCTCTCCTGCGTCTTCTTCTTTTCCTTCGTTTTGCCATTTTCCAGCTCCTTTTAAACTCTCTTTTTATGTGTATTATAGCATATTTTTTTCTTTCGTCATCTATTTCTTCCAGGATTTCATGTTTTTTTCAGATTTTTTTCTTTTTTATACACAATTATGGTGATTCAGCCCTTTACCAAATCAAAGGAAACGGCCTGAAGCTTTCCATCTTCATCTTGAATGTAATCCCGCATATAACCGCCTTCTTCTGCCATCTTATATGCTTTCTCAATACGTTTCGATGTGGTAGACCTTCCGTTCAGATACAACGTCACCCCCATATCCTCATAAGTCTCCAGTTCCCGGTGCAGAATCTTCCTTTCTTTTTTATCCATACTTTCCTCCCGCAGAATGCAAATGTTTGTGATATATTATTATCCTGCTTCTTCTTTTTTTCCGCACAAAACGCCTCATTCAGTTACAAACAGATAAAGAAAGACTCCCCGTATGTTCTGGTATAAGTGGAAATTTGCAGTGATACAGAATGTATCCGCCCGCTGCAGCAGAATGCTGCATTTCTTGAATCATAAAATCTGCCGAACATGAAAAGACTACCTGAGTTTCACTCCTTCCTGTAAAATTTACAGGGCAGTCTTCTCTATCTGTTCCCTATTATAGCATCTGTACGGTAAATTAGCAAGTATTTCTTCTTTACAATCCGACGGTGCATAGTATATAATATAAAAGGAAAAATAGCATCTTTAGATAAATAACCAGACAGGATGTGATGTTATGAAAATAGAAAAAATAAATGAAAATCAAATACGCTGCACACTTACCAGAGCTGATTTGGAAGAGCGGCATATTCGTTTAAGCGAACTGGCTTACGGAAGTGAAAATGCCAAAAGTCTCTTTCGCGATATGATGCAGCAGGCTAACCTGGAATTTGGCTTTGAAGCAGACAATACCCCTCTGATGATTGAGGCCATTCCCGTATCTGCAGACAGCATTATTTTAATTATTTCCAAGGTAGACGACCCAGAAGAACTGGATACACGTTTTTCCAAATTTACTCCTCTGGGCAATTCCGGAACATCGTCTGAGGAAGCCCCTCCGGTGGAAGTAGAAGGTGCAGACGATATTCTGGGTATTTTCCAGAAAATTTATGAGTCAAAATCCAGAGCCATGGAACGCAAAAAGAAAGAAAGAAATTCTGAAGAAACTACAAAAGAGACAAAAAAGACTGAGATTTCTGAGGAAACTCCGGTTTCCGTAAATTTAATGCGCGAGTACACATTCCGGAATCTGGATACTGTCATTGAAGCCGCTCACGGACTGAATAATTTTTTCCAAGGTTTCAGCGCTTTGTATAAAAACGAAAAGGACGGTACCTATTCACTGATACTGCGTCAGGAGAAAACCCTGCCGGAAGATTTCAACAAAGTATGCAACATACTTTCCGAATATGGAAGCGGTACCTCTTTCTCCCCGGCCAAGCAGGCTTATCTGGAGGAGCACGGCGGTTGCATGATTCCGCAAAATGCACTGACACAGCTGACAAAAATCTAAGATGCAAGCAAAAAACCTCCGCAGCAGAATCTCTGCCCGGAGGTTTTTCACATTTTTATTTATTTTCCAGAAAATCGTTAATCTGAGCAACTAACATATTTCCGTCAATTCCGTGAACCATAGCTGCTTCTGCCAGTGATTCTCCCTGTGCGGAAGGACAGCCGATGCAGTGCATGCCTGCTCTCATAAGAATCGGCACAATATTTTCATCTAAACGAAGCAGTTCACCAATTGTCATATCTGGTGTTACTTTCATGGGTAATTCCTCCTTAAAATTTTCTATTATCTTATTATAATCTCTTTTCTCATTATATTCAACTGTTTTTCTCCATTTTACGCTTCCCTTTTTTCCCCTGTATGCACAAAAAAATCCTGCTATGTTTCTAAATTAAGACTTGTATTATAGAAATAAATATATTAGAATAACCCTAAGAACTGAATCGCAAGGTTCAGAATATATAAGGAGGGTACAATCATGGCATACGTTATTACAGATGAATGTGTAAGCTGCGGAACATGCGCTGGTGAATGTCCAGTGGAAGCTATTTCCGAAGGTGATGACAAATACGTTATCGACGCTGATACATGCGTTGACTGCGGAACATGCGCTGGTGTTTGTCCTACAGAAGCTATCGTAGAAGGCTAAGATTTACATAATACAGAAACATCTATGATGTTTTGTATCATGAAGCGTATACGAAGAGGCAGGAATTTTCGTGATTCCTGCCTCTTCGTTTTATTTTTTCTGAAAAAACCGTTTCTTTTTCTGCCCTTCCTTCTCCACAGCCGCTGCCGCTTCCCGCCTGTACTGCTGGCAGCTGCGGATTCGCTCATCCAGTCTTTTATACCTCTCTTCCCCGGAATTTTTTTCCTGAAGCCTGTCCGTTACAAGTTTACTGATAATTTCCATAAATTCCCTTGATACGGAAAGGGTCGCCGTTCTATGTTCAGGTTGTTTTTTCTCTGCCTGATTTTTATAAAAAAGGGTTATCAGTTCTCCTATTTCTTTCAGTGCATACCCTTTTTTCTTTAGTTCTCTAATACTCAGAAAAACCTGAATATCCCATCGGGTGTAGTATCTGTGTCCCATTTCGTTTCTTCCAATCGGAAGGCACAGTTCTTCTTCCCAGTACCTGAGCACATGGGATTGAATTCCCAGAAAGTGAACTGCCTCCGAAACCGAATAAATGGCCTTCTGCATATACTGACCCCTTTCTTTGTTTCTCCTAATTATTATAACAAACCCCTGTTAAATTGCAAGAAAATACGTTCGACAAAAACTGTTGACAACTACTTAAAGCGGTGCTAAACTGATAAAAAATAACCAGGGAGCCCCATGGGCTGAGAGGAAGTTTGGCTTCGACCTGTATTACCTGATTTGGATTATGCCAACGTAGGGAGTTTACACATACTGATTTTATATGTCTGTGCATCCTTTCGGCACAGACTTTTTCTTTTTTGTGGAAAATGGCTGTGCCGCAGGTTCGGATTCTCTGGTTTAAAAAATAAAAGATTGGAGAAAACCTATGACTTACACTACACAAATGCATGCCGCAAGGCAGGGTATCATCACAAAGGAAATGGAACTTGTTGCCGAAAAGGAAGGTATCTCTCCCGAAGAACTGCGTCAGTACATGGCAGAGGGAAAAGCCGTCATTCCGGCCAACAAACTGCACAAATGTCTAAATCCCAACGGCGTGGGCTCTATGCTGAAAACGAAAATCAATGTGAATCTGGGAACTTCAAGGGACTGGAAAGACGTTGATATGGAATTGCAGAAGGTACAAAGCGCCGTGGAAATGGGTGCAGAATCCATTATGGATTTAAGTTCTTACGGGGATACCAGAAAGTTCCGCCGGAAGCTGACTCAGGAGTGCCCTGCCATTATTGGAACTGTACCGATTTATGACGCTGTGGTTTACTACCATAAACCATTAAAAGACATCACCACACAGGAATGGCTGGATATTGTAGAAATGCATGCCAAAGACGGCGTGGACTTTATGACTATTCATGTGGGTATCAATAAAAGCACTGCCTGCCGTTTCAAAGAAAACAAGCGGCTTACCAACATTGTTTCCAGAGGGGGCTCTATTATCTTTGCCTGGATGGAAATGACCGGACTGGAAAATCCGTTTTATGAACACTATGACTGGATTCTGGATATCTGTCAAAAATACGATGTGACTTTAAGCTTGGGAGATGCCTGCCGTCCCGGCTGTATCGCAGATGCCGGGGACATTTCCCAGATAGAAGAACTGGTGACACTGGGCGAGTTAACCCGACGGGCCTGGGAAAAGAATGTACAGGTCATTATCGAGGGGCCGGGGCACATGCCTTTAAATCAGATTGAAGCCAATATGAAAATCCAGCAGACCGTATGTCAGGGTGCACCTTTTTATGTACTGGGTCCTCTGGTGACAGACATTGCACCGGGATATGACCACATTACAGCTGCCATAGGCGGCGCTGTAGCAGCTTCCCACGGTGCATCTTTCCTGTGCTATGTCACTCCCGCAGAACATCTGCGTCTGCCGGACGAACAGGACGTAAAAGAAGGGATTATCGCTTCTAAAATAGCGGCCCATGCTGCGGACATTGCCAAAGGAATCCATGGGGCTTCTGACTGGGATTATGCCATGAGCACGGCTCGAAAAAGGCTGGACTGGGAAGAAATGTTCCGGCTCAGTATGGACCCGGAAAAAGCCAGACGCTACCGGGCAGAGGCCAAACCGGAAAAAGAAGATACCTGCAGTATGTGCGGAAACTTCTGCGCTGTAAAAAATATGAACCGGATTCTGGAAGGGGAAATTGTCAGCATCTATGACGAGTGATACCGGATATTCCAAGAGGCAGCCGCATGAAAGCGGCTGCCTCTTATTTTTTCATATTCACAAATTTCGTATAATTCGGCATCCAAACCAGATTTACGGTACCAATAGGACCATTTCTCTGTTTTGCAATGATGATTTCCGCAATGTTTTTGTTCTCGGAATCTTTATTATAATAATCATCACGATAAATAAACATAACCACGTCCGCATCCTGCTCAATGGCCCCTGACTCTCGCAAGTCTGAAAGCATGGGTCTGTGGTCGGGACGCTGCTCTACTGCACGGCTCAACTGGGAAAGAGCCACCACCGGTACATGCAGTTCTCTTGCCAGTGCCTTTAGAGAACGGGAAATCTCTGAAATTTCCTGCTGTCTGGACTCGCTTCTTCCGCTCCCCGTCATCAGCTGCAGGTAGTCGATAAAGATAATGCCCAGATTGTGTTCCATCTTATATTTTCTGCACTTGGAACGCAGTTCCGAGATAGAAATACCAGGTTTATCATCAATAATCAGGTTTGATTTTCCGATAATATTGGCGCCTTCAATCAGCTTCGCCCATTCCTCGTCTTCCAGATTACCGGTTCGAATATTCTGGGAATCCACCTTGGATTCCAGAGCCAGGAGACGGTTTACCAACTGCTCCTTTGACATTTCCAGACTGAATATAGCCGTTGTCACATCGCTGTGAAAGGCCATATACTGGGCAATATTCAATACAAAAGCCGTTTTTCCCATAGAAGGTCTGGCCGCCACCAGAATCAAATCCGAAGGCTGAAATCCCGACATCTTATAATCCAAATCGATAAAACCTGTGGGAATACCGGTAACGCTGCCCTGGGTTCTGGAAGCCTTCTCGATTTTTTCAATGGCGTTTAACACCACCTGGCGGATAGGCACAAACTCTTCACTTCCCCTATTCTGCACCAAGTCAAAGATTTTTTTCTCCGTCACTTCCAGAATGTCCTGAGTCTTCTCTTTGCCCAGATAGCAGGCATTGCTGATTTCCTCTGTGGTCTTAATCAGTTTCCGTAGCATGGATTTCTCTGCTACGATTTCGGCATAGTATTTTACATTGGCTGAGGTGGGAACTGCTGCCAGCAAATCCCGGACAAATTCCATGCTGGAAATTTCCGGCGGCAAATCCTTTTCTTTCAGTCTCTCCTGCAATGTTACAAGGTCAACTGCTTTTCCCTCGTCATGAAGCTCCACCATGGCCTCAAACACGATACCATACTGCTGCTGGTAAAAATCCGCCCCTGTAATCATCTCCGACGCCTCTACAATAGCGTCTCTGCTCATAATCATAGAGCCGATGACCGACTGTTCTGCCTCCATACTGTGGGGCAGGATTCTCTTAATCAGTGCTTCTTCCATTTCGGCGGGAACTCCCTTCTTACGCTTCTTTTACTACAACTTTCAAGTCTGCAGTCACCTGTGGATGCAGTTTTACCGGAACCAGTGTGGTGCCTAATTCCCGGATTGGATTTGCAAGCTGCATTTTCTTCTTGTCAATGTCATAACCAAGCTGCGCTTTGGCTGCTTCGGAAATTTCCTTTGTAGAAACAGAACCGAAGGTTCTGCCGTTTTCTCCCACCTTAATGCTTACCATCACCTGTTTGGTTTCCAGTTCTGTCTTAAACTGTTTTGCCGCTTCCAGATTTTCTTTTGCCACTTTGTCTTCGTGTGCTTTCTGAAGCTTCAAATCATTGATATTCTTCGGGGTTGCCTCTACGCCTAACTTTTTGGGAAACAGCATGTTTCTTGCGTATCCGTCGCTTACATTTACCATCTGTCCTTTTTTGCCCAAAGATTTTACGTCTTCAATCAGTATTACTTTCATACTTCTATGTCTCCTTCTTTCATCATCTGGTCAAGTGTTGCTTTTAACTGCCGGATTGCTTCTTCCACAGTTACACCCGGAAGCTGGGCACCTGCCATATTAATATGGCCGCCGCCACCCATTTTCTCCATAATCAGCTGCACATTGACTTCATCAATAGCCCTGGCACTGATAAAAATTTTGCCCTGATAATCCGTCAGCACGAAGGTTGCCTTAATGCTGTCCACATTCAGCAGTTCATTGGCCGCCTGGGAAGCCACTACGGTGGGACTATCAATACCCTCACTGGGGCATACGGCAATGGCAAAACAGGTTTTATACGTCTCTACATGGCGAATGGCTTCTGCCTTAGCCCTGTAAGATTTCACATCATCGCGGAACATTTTGCGCACTCTGGTTACATCAGCCCCGCATCTTCGCAGGAACGCTGCAGCCTCAAAGGTACGCACACCGGTCTTTGCCGTAAAGTTATTGGTGTCAATAATAATGCCTGAATACAACGCGTCTGCTTCAATATTGTAAATCCTGATATCATCAGAAAAATACTGCAGAATCTCTGCTACCATTTCACAGGCCGAAGACGCGTAAGGCTCAATATAGGACAGCACTGCATTCTGAATCACTTCGCTGCCCTGACGGTGGTGGTCAAGCACCACAATGGTCTTGGTCTTATGCAGAAGTTCTTCGCATTCTGTATAACTCGGCTTATTGGTATCTACCACCACAACGACTGTATTGTTATCCACAATTTCTTTTGCTTCATCGCTGTCTATAAACATATGCTCATCATAATCCGGATTTTTCAGGAAATTTTCCATAATCGGACGCACTGACATGGTGGGATGATTTACCACAATGTGAGCTTTTTTGTTCAGAGATTTTGCCGCCCTGTAGATACCGATACCTGCACCGATAGAGTCCACATCGGAAATCTTGTGTCCCATGACTACAACCTTATCCTTGCTGACCATAAATTCCCGGAGAGCATGGGCTTTCACCCGGGCTTTTACCCTGGTATTTTTACCCATTTGCTGGGATTTGCCGCCGTAATATGTCATCTGGTCCCTATCTTTGATAACCACCTGGTCACCGCCGCGGCCCAATGCCAAATCAATAGCGATACGGGAATATTCATAATTCTGGGCATAAGTAGGTGCATTGATACCGATTCCGATACTAATAGTAACGGCCATATCATTTCCGATATTAACCGTTTTCACCTCTTCCAGAATGTTAAAACGTTTTTGCTTTAACTCTTCCAGAGAACGCTGACGCATAACCAGAATGAATTTATCCTTCTCCAGCTTCTTAATGAGTCCATCCACATCGCTGAAATATTTGTTCAGCTTTCGCTCAATAAGCGCTACCAGAAGAGAACGTCTGACTTCCTCTACACTGTTCAGCGCTTCTTCATAATTATCCAGATACAAAAGCCCTGTTACCAGCTTTTCGTCTTCCTTCTGGCGAATGTACTGATTCAGTTCTGTCTCATCAAAGAAATAGCAGGCAATCAAATCACTGCCTTCCTCAATTTCCAGCAGACCAGACTCCTCCAGCAGCTTTTTCATGGAAATCCGGCGCATAACCGCCTTATAATCTCTTTTCTCAAACTGAAAAGCAATTTCTGCATCCTCTTCTTTCGGAAGTTTTTCCTGCGTGATTTCCGGAAACAGACTGCTGATAGCCTTACGGTATCTCCTGTTCTTCCCTGTCAGTTTTGCAAATTCTTCATTCAGCCATAAAATTTTTCCCTTATAATCCAAAAGGGCATAGGGTACAATAAATTCATTCAACAAAGTTTTCTGTACCTGCCCGTACTGAGTCGCAAAGGAAATCAACTCACTCATAATCGTAGCTCTGCTGTGGAAATACATGAAAACCGCAATGAGCATATAGACTGCAAGGAATCCTGTCACCAGTGCCCCGGCTTTTACATTCACGGTAAATACCAGTATATCCATGACCAGCAGCACTATGGTCAGAATGAAGGGCCACTGCATATAAAATTTCAGCTGGCCTTTAATTTTTAATTTTCCATTCATCTCTTCACCTGCCGATAAATCCCAAAAGAATTCCATCTTTTGATTAATAGGTAATAGTATTATATCATCTTTTAAGATTTTACACAAGAAAAAAGCGCACCGCCGAAGCAGTGCGCCTGTCATCTCAATTAGTCCTGAACATAAGGCATAATTGCCAGATGTCTTGCTCTCTTGATTTCTACTGTTAACGCTCTCTGATGTTTAGCACAGTTTCCTGTGATTCTTCTAGGAAGAATTTTACCTCTTTCAGATACGTATCTTTTCAGCTTGTTTGCATCCTTGTAGCTGATTTCGTTATTTTCCTGTCCGCAGAATACGCAAACTTTTTTTCTTCTGCGTCCGCCTCTTCTCTTCATTGGAGAATCCGGTCTATTACCTTTTTCGTAAGCCATGATTGTTTACCTCCTATCCATATTACTGCCAGCCTTAGCTAAATGGCAGTTCCTCGTCAATTCCATCGGGAATGTTCATAAATCCGTCTGCTGATGCAGCGCTTGGAGACGGTGCAGCCTGTGCAGGTGCTCCCATAGAAGCCTGTCCTACATGACTGTCGCTTACAGATTTGCTCTCAGCAAACTCCTGCTCTTCCACAACTACATCTGTGGTATAAACCTTGTTGCCGTCTCTGTTTGTGTAGCTGCCGGTCTGAATACGTCCAGTCACTACAATACGGATTCCCTGACGGAAATATCTCTCTGCAAATTCTGCCTGTCTTCCGAAAGCCACACAGCCGATAAAATCAGCGGTTGCCTCTCCGTCTCTCCTGAAACGGCGGTCAACAGCCAGTGTATATCTGGCAATCGCCATAGAATTTTCCCCTGCGGAATATCTTACCTCAGGGTCTCTTGTCAAACGACCCATTAAAATTACTTTATTCATCTTATCACCTCATAAATCTGGAAAGAAAAGGCTGTTTTTCAATGAGCCGATTCGTGCCGTCAAAAGAATTAAGCCTCTTTCTTAACAACTAAATATCTTAACACATTGTCCATAATGCGGATATGACGTTCTATTTCTGCAGGGCATGCTGCATCAGCTTCGAACTGGATGAAGTAGTAGTATCCTTCGCGCATTTTCTGGATTTCGTAAGCTAATCTTTTCTTGCCCCATTCTTCAACTTCTGTTACGTTTCCGTTGTAACGGGCAATGTAGCCTTTTGCTTTTTCCACTACTGCTGCACGAGCGTCATCTTCAATCTTTGCATTTACGACTAATGCTAATTCGTATTTGTTCATGCTTGTTGTACCTCCTTTTGGTCTTTTGGCTCCCTGATGAGCAGGGAACAAGGATAATAATATATCACAATTCCCGATTTTACCATAAGAGGACTGGGATTTCAAGCCTTTTTTTTCAATTCTCTGGTGTTTTTTTCCACCAGTCTGCGGGACAGCATGACCTGATGTTCGCAGCCCATGCATTTCAGACGGAAATCTGCTCCTACTCTCAGAATTTCCCACTCCTGACTGCCGCAGGGATGCTGCTTTTTCAGTTTTACAATGTCTCCCACTTCATAATCAAAATTTCTGTCTTTCAAGATTTTGTTTCTCCTTTGGTTTCACTTTCTATTCTGTCCTCTTCTCTTCCAGATACCTGCAAACTTCACCAATAGGGGCATTGATAACCAAATCCGCAATACGGTCTCTGGGGGTTCTGTCCTTATTGATAACCACCAGATAACGTCCCCGGAAATCATCTATCAGCGAAGCTGCCGGATACACAGACAGAGACGTGCCGCCGATAATCAGTACATCTGCTTCGGAAATAGCATGAACCGCTTCTGACAGCACCTTTTGGTCCAGTGCCTCTTCGTATAAAACCACATCCGGCTTAATCATGCCGCCGCAGGTTTCACATCTGGGCATGCCGCTGCTCTGCTTCACATATGAAAAATCATAAAAAGCGCCGCATTTCGTGCAGTGATTCCGGTAAACACTGCCGTGCAGTTCCAGAACTTTACGGCTTCCTGCCATCTGGTGCAGATTGTCGATATTCTGGGTAATCACAGCTTTCAATTTGCCTTCCTTCTCCAAATGTGCCAAATACTTGTGGGCCGCGTTTGGCTTTGCGGTATCACACAACATTTTAGCCCGATAAAAGCGGTAAAATTCTTCGGGATTCCTTTGAAAAAAAGTATGACTTAAAATGGTTTCCGGCGGGTAATCCCACTGCTGGTGATACAGACCGTCTACACTTCTGAAGTCGGGAATCCCGCTTTCCGTGGACACGCCTGCCCCTCCGAAAAACACCAGATTCTCTGTATGTGCAATGATTTCTCTCAGTTTTTCTACTGTTTCCATATGCCTGCCTCCTTACCATTCCTGCTTAATACGTTCCCTCTCTCTTGGCCTGCACCACAAAGCGGGTAGCGTCATTTCCCGTACAGGTGGAAAGAGTAATCACCTTATCCTCAGCCGTCACCTCTGTCTGGAAATCCACCAGGGACTGGCTTTTCATCTTTTCCAGATAGGACGCAAACTGCTCATCCGGAGCGGAAAACAGGGTGTATACTTCTCCTGCCGCGTCTACCACATGGCTGCTGAAAATTTCGTATCTGTAATTTTTATCCGGTGTGCAAATCCATATGTAACGTCCCGGAACGGATTCCTGGTCTTTAAAATGTTTTCTTAAAAGTCCGAACATGGAACCGTTTTTCATATTATGTCCGTAAATAATGGTATTGCAGTCTTCAAAATTGCTATTATTGGTATAGTCAATGAAAATGGAACCGGCGGCATTATAATTCCCTTCAAAGGTATGTTTCAGATAATACTCATTGTCCGTCCCCTTCATAATAGGGTAACTGATAGAAGTGCCTTCTATCTGAATCCAGCCGATAACATCCGGGTTAATGGCTTTTAGGCTGTCAAAATCCACCTGGGGCGGCACAGGCTTCGCTTCCTCTGCTTCCGGCTCGGTCTGGGTTTCCTCCTGCTCTTGCTCCGGTTCCGGCTCTGTTACGGTAACATATTCCCGCACTCTATTATATTCATCTGTTCCTGCCTTGTATTCCAGGAAGATTTTTCCAAGCTGGAAAGCGGAAAACGCAAACACACCTATGGCAATCACTAAGATGAGATTGCGTATTATGTCCCCTGCTGTCCGTTTTTTCTTTTCTTTTTTGCTCATGTTTATTCCTGTCCCTCATATCCTGTAGTATTTTCGTAAATTCCCATATAATCTTCCCCCGAAATTTCCGGACTGGGAACCAGTCTTACACTGATATCTGTGGTAATCTTCGTTCCTTCAGGCAATATCATGCTTTTATAGCAGGAAAAATAATTGGGATTTTCCTGTGTAGGGTTTGTTTCCAGTAAAAGGACACTGTCCAGGAACAGTCCCTCTTTTTCTTCATCCAGCTTCATCTCTAAAAGTCCAAATTCCGCCCCTGTGCTTTCTATATCATATACACCGGCCGGAAAATCCTGTCCCACAACAACCTCCGTCCCTGTCTCAATTTCCACACTCTCTGTAAGAGGGTTCGCCATTTTTTCTGTCATGTCCTCTGTCTGGGCATTCTGTGTAGAAAAAGCCACCGGATTCATTCCCGTAACGCTGACAAGCGTACCGGCAAACAGCTTTTGTCCTTGGGCAGCGTCTGTATCATATTCCTCCGTTCCGAAAGAATACGAAGCATATACTGCATGATTTACATCACGAATTGCACAGGAACTGCCCTCTTCCCCTGTAATCACATACTCTCCTTCCGGAATGTCTGTGCCAACCACATACAGCCCTGCCGGGAGCGCCTGCTCCCAGGTATCTCCTATAGGCGAAATCTGGTCTTCTATATACTGGTAAGGGTCATACTCCTCCATAAAATCATCGTAGTTCTCCCCCTGTGTATCTGTTTCCAAATAGGAATCCGACTCATGGGATTGAGAAACTCCCACTATACACAGTATCACGATAAGAATAAACATTCCCAAAAAGAACACCATGAGACCACTTCTTCCCTTGTTCCCTCTCCGGGCTGCACTATTACTCCTTAGTGACGCATAAGGCCCGGCAGAAGCATACGGTCCGGCTGCTGTACGCGTTCCGGAAGGCGGGTAAACCTGCTGCTTTAACGGCTGTTTCTCTCCTGGAGAGGTTTCGGGCTGCTGCAAAACTTCTTGTCTTTCCTCCCTCTGCCCCTGTGCCTGAGGTTCCTTTGCCGCAGATTCCCGTGTCTGATATTGCCCTCGATTCAGAACACCGGTATACATATCATCACACTTACGGTTATCCATACCACATTCCATACAGATTCCGTTTCTTAACTTTCCGCCGCAGAGGCTGCATTCATTTTTTCGATTCCCCATAGGCCAACTCCTTCCCCATATAGAATTCAGTTTTTGTAACACTTTATCTTATTATAACATTCCGATTGCAGTTCCGTCATTCTTTTTCTTTCTGTTTCTGCAAATTTTTAAAGGGCTTCCCTCCTTGCGGAGAAGAAACCCTTTCTTGTCTCTCTTTATTTGATTTTGCTTCGATTGTTTTCCCAGACAAATGCTTCCAGATTTTCTCCACTGACTGCCGGTCCCGGAAGCGCAGATAAGCCTCTGTGATTTCCGAAATAGTCCTCATTCAGAATAAGGTCAGTTCCGTCCGGATTTTCATATCGTTCTTCCGGCTCAAACGCCTCACCCAGAATATCGCTGTTGATAATACCGTCTTGCATCCCCTCCAGAAATTCATAAACATTGGTTTTCACTTTACAGTTTCCCTTTTCTTCCGTCAGCTTCACAAAGACCTCATGCTCGGTATCCACCAGCTTGTTTTCCTCCCGGTTCCACGGTTTTGCGCCATTAAAATATGCATTACCATCAATCCAGACAGGCAGGTGGTCAAAATGGGCGTGCATCAGTTCATGCATGGTATCCATATCCGCTCTTTCACCCAGCTTAAATTTGGCAATCCATTCCTCATATGTGGGATACCCATTAAAAACAAAGCTTCCCACATCCAGCTTTTCCGTATCCGGAAGTACCATGTCTGCCGGAATTCTCTCTTGGGGCGTCCAGTTTTGTATAAAAATGTTGTTGTAAATCCGGTTGTCCCCATGAAGAATGGTCATAAAGCCTGCCACCTCTGTGCGGTGTTTGATGTGATAAGGGGTGTAACGGGGCTGATTCTTACCGTTGGCTGTCATATCTGTGCCAACGCCCACTGCTGAAAAGGAGCCGCAAATCAGATTGTGTACCAAAGCCACACCCTGGGTAGCCCAGCGCAGCGCTGTTCTGGACAAAAGGAAATTATTGTCCACCAAAATAGGTCCATGTCCCACTTCGATAAACAAATCCATGCCAAATCCCATGCCATTGTCTTTCATAGGAAGAAATTCCGGCAGGAAGTTGTCATGAAGCAGATTCTGGGTGATTCTGGTTCCCTGGGCCTGCCAGTCTGTCCAAATCCCCATGGTGCAGTGGTGAATGTGATTTCTTCTGAAAATCACATCAATTGCCGCATGGAATTTAATTCCTGCCACTTCAGCCCCGGTCAGCTGCTGCATGTTGTTAATATGATGAATGTGGTTGTCTTCAATAATAGAAAAGACACAGCCCATACGCCCTACAATTCCCGCCTGTCCGCAGTCGTGGATATGGCAGCGGCGCACAATATGAGAACCCACAGTTTCTTTGGTCCAGCCGTCATACTGGGCAATACATACCGCATCCCGTTCCATCTGGGTAGGGCTTTTCACATGTTTGCGGGTAAAATAATTGTCATTCTCCTTCTCTGTCTGATGATAATTTCCCAGAGAAATCCCGCAGCACTTGCTGTTGGAAATGTCACAGTCCTCAATAATCCAGCCCTTGCTCCAGTGCGCGCCAATCATACCGTCCTGATAGGCAGCCGGAGGCGCCCAGTTCGTCGCTGCCTTGCTAACCTGAAATCCGCTTAAAGTAATGTATCCCACGCCCTTTTTGTCCGGCATGAAACAGTTGCGGCGCACATTAATTTCCACATTTTCCTCATTGGGATTTTTACCCTGGAAGTTGGCATAAATCACGGTTTCTCTGCCGTCCTGCTCTGTGTACCATTTGTATATGGAATATTCCGGTTCCCAGGAAGCCGGAAACACTTCTCCTTTTAGACATTCTTCCAAAGTTGCGGTCTCGTACAGCATACGGTCATCTAAATATACTGCGCCTCTGTGCATATCCGTAAATTTTCCGGTTTGCGGGTCTTTGGGTGAGAAATACCAGTCCCCCTCCACAATTTCTGTGTAGGGATTATAAGTTCCGAACACACCGTTCTCTATGCGAAGCACCCAAGTGTTTCCTCCATAGTGTTTCCAGCCCTTTGCCTCCTCTGCACCGGTGATAACCGCGCCCAGCGGTTCTGTAGAACGGTACACGATTCTGGCGTCCTCCCGCCCTGCATTTACAGGATTAACGTATTCCCGGTAAATGCCCGGAGCCACCAGCACTTCGTCTCCTGCTTCTGCCACCTTTGCAGCATCGTTGATGTGTTTAAAAGGCATTTCCTTACTTCCGTTTCCCTGGCGGGAAGCTTTTTGATTTACATAAATCTTCATGATTTTCCCTCCTGCTTTCGCAATTCTTATAGGAACATTGTATGGCTTTTTCCGGAAAAAAGTTTATAAAAACCAGGATATTTCTTTCACAGAACCGGATATATTTTTAAAAATCAGTCTGCCTGTTTTTTTCTCTGTATTCTTTGGGAGACTGGTGCATTCTTTTACGAAAAGCCCCACTGAAATGACTGACGCTTCCATAGTGGAGATACTCGGCAATCTCCTGAATTTGACGGTCAGAATATTTTAACAGGTTGCAGGCAGCCTCTGTCTTTACATTGGCAATGTATTCGGTAATGGAAATCCCTTCGTGTTTTTTAAACAGCTTTTGCAAATATTCTTTGGAAATTCCAGACGCTTCTGCCAGTTCCTGAATGGAAATTCTGCCAAACCGCTTTGTGAGAATATTCTTTTTCGCCTCCTCCACATGAAAATTGACAGCGCTCTCCTTCTTGTGAGCAGCTACCAGACGTGCAAAATAAAGCTGACTTTCCCGGCGCAGACGATTCATTTCAAATATGGTTTTACATTCAGACAGTTTTTTCAGATAAATGTCATTGTTGATAAAGCCTTCCGCAGAGCTTAGTCCTCCTTCAATGGCGGCTCTGGCTGCCAGAGAAATACTGATAACAGCCATATACTCCTCATTTTTCTTCAAATCCTCTATGAGTACGGGATGGGATGGAGTATGATACAATTCCCTGTTTTTCAGATACTCCACATCCCCGGCTTTGATGTGGTCATATAAAACCTGCTCTTCTATATAAGTGTGGTTTTTCTGAAAGGCATCCAGTTGGCGCAGTTCTTCGTTGACAATCAGATTGCGGTTTTCTTTGTCTTTGGTCTGAAACATTTTCCCGTCCAGAAGCTGCATACTCTCCTCTTCCGATAAGGCCTTTCCCATGAAAAATCCCAGTATTGCACACAAATCCTCTAACTGGCAGGGAGGACATTCCCGTATCCCGCGGCTCCGGATAAAATTTCTGCCTTGAAAGTTGTCCGTCTTCCCATAGGAAAAAGGCCCCAGGATAAAATATTCCTCCTCTCCTTTGCAGCCGCACAGGGCAATGGGGACATGGGTATCATAGGGCAGAAAATACACGGATTCCTGGTGCAGACATTCTTTCAATTCATCAAATTTTTCCTGTTCAAAAGACTCCGGCTGCTCCAAAACGGCAGGGAAACTTTCCTGCAAATCCCAGGTCTGGTTGTACACAGCCACCGGGATTCTGCTGAGGCGGAACAGGAGTTTTATGGTATTCTTTTCGTACATGAGAGGACTCCTTTTGGGTTCATTGCCATCAGTATATCATAAAAGTGCCCGGGAGTATCATTTCTCCAGGACACTTTTCCACATTTTCACGCTTAATTCTGTTTCATTTCCAACACGACAGCCTGATACCCTCCCAGAATCAGCTCTTTCCCCTCCAGTTTTATGTCCGGATAGTTATTGAGCAGTATGTTCTCCACTTCTGCAGGCAGGGTCACGCTCTGTCTCTCTCTCTGAAAGTTTCCAATAACCAGCACGTCTTTGTCTGCCTTTCTGTGGTAAGCCATAAGATTATGCCGTTCCTCTTCAAAGGGAATCACGTCTCCGTACACAAAGGTTTCCTTATATTCCGGAGTTTTTCTTAAAGCAGTCATCTTTTTATAAAAGGCAAGCACGGAGTTTTCGTCTGTTTCCTGGGCAGCTACGTTAATTTTGGTATAGTTGGGATTGACCATAAGCCACGGTATACCTGTGGTAAATCCTGCATTTTTTTCATCGTTCCACTGCACCGGAGTTCTGGCATTGTCCCGGTTGTAAAGGGAAACGATTTTCAAGGCCTCCTCTTTGGTATAGCCTGCATCCAGACATACCTGATACTGATCAAGGGCACTGATGTCGTCTATTTTTTCAATGGGAATCACACCCAGGTTTTCCATACCGATTTCCTGTCCCTGATAAATAAAAGGCAATCCTCTCATAAAGAAATACAGCGCAGCCAGCATCTTCTTGCTTTCGTCGCACAAATCGCCTTCCGGAATATAATAGCTTACCCCACGGGGTTCATCATGATTCTCAATAATATTAGAATAAAAGCCCACGTCTCCTATTTTTTTCTGGGAATGAAAATAACACTGTTTGTACGCGTCCGGAGTAATACGCTCATTGGCATACCAGCCTTTATCATTCTTGCCCCAGGAAGTTGTGGCAAAATCAAAAATAGAGGAAAAATATCCATTGTCTCCGATAAAATCAGGAAGTTCTTCTTCTTTTTCGTTAAATACCTCTCCTACGGCAAAAGAATCGTGGGGTTGAAAGGTACGTCTGTTCATTTCTCCCAGAAATTCCCCCACCCCTTTTGCATCTGCCAACATGAGGGACATATCGCTTAAACCATCAGCACGGTCAGAAGGATAGTCCTGATAGGGCAGTTTTTTCTTAATATTGATAATGGCGTCAATGCGGAATCCCCCCAGTCCCTTATCCAGCCACCAGTTAATATTTTTGTAGACTTCTTCCCGAACCTCCGGATTCTCCCAATTCAAATCCGGCTGTTTTTTGTGGAATGCATGCAGATACTGCTTATCCTCATGTCCCGGCAGGGGTTCCCACACGGAACCGCCGAAATAGCTTCTCCAGTTGCAGGGACGTTCTCCCTCTTTGCGGTCTTCTATGTAGAAAAAGTTTCCGTACTTGCCTTCCGGGTCTTCGCAGGCTTTTTCAAACCACTCGTGTTCATCGGAACAGTGATTTACCACAAGGTCCATTAAAATATACATATCTCGTTTTTTTGCTTCTGCAATCAGGCATTCCATATCTTCCAGTGTGCCAAAAGCCGGGTCGATATTATAATAATCCGAAATATCATATCCCTGGTCTGCAAATGGAGAAGGATACATGGGAGAAATCCATATAATATCCACTCCTAAATCTTTTAAGTAATCCAGCTTGCTGATGATTCCGGGAATGTCTCCGACTCCGTCTCCATTGGAATCATAAAAGCTCTTTGGATAAATCTGATACGCTACTTTATCATGCCACCATTTCTTTGTCATAATCAATACCTCCGTCGTTTGCGTATGTTCTTTATGAGTTCTATTATAATGTGCAGAGACACAAAAATCTTACGAATATTTGATTTAAAACTACGATATTATGACTTTCCATCCACATAATGCTTTCGATACTGAAGAGGTGTAAGTCCGGTGTCCTTCTTGAATTCCCGAAGAAAATTCCCCAGATTGTAAAAGCCGCAGTCCAGACAAATCTCCATAACTGCCATGTCCGTGGTCTGCAAAAGAATAATGGCCTGCTTAATCCGATATGCATTCAGATAAGATATCGGGGACTTTCCCAGCGCTTTTTTGAAAAAGCGGCAAAAATACTGTTCGTTTATGTTGGCCTGCTGCGCCAAATCCCGGATATAGATTTTCTCCTGATAATGGGAACGGATAAAATCCAAAGCAGACTTAATAATTTCCACCCGGTAATCGTCCTCCTTTTCCGGTTCCGTCAACAGGGAATACGACGAAAACACAGCCAGCATATTCAGCAGTCCGGCACGAATAAAAAGCTGAGAGGACAAATTCTCCGTAACGGTCTGTCCCTCTTCCGAAAGGAAAGAACCAGTCTCATGAAAAATGTGCAGAATCTCCATGTACTCCTGCCGCACTCTGGCAAAAGCAGGCGACGCCCCAGCCAGATATCTTGGAAGGCGGATACCTCCTTTGGACAAAGGCTGCAGCAGCCGGGTCTGTGCCATATCATAATGTTCGAAGCTGAGAATCCTGGGATGAAAAAGGACCGCAGACTCCAGCCCCTGTGTCAAAGGCTCAATGGAATGCAGTTCGCCGGGATTGATAAAGTAAAAGCATTCTTCCTGAATCCGAAAAGTCTCCATATTAATACGAAGCAGAAACTCTCCCTTTCCAAAATAAAGAATTTCGATTTCATCATGCCAATGGTGTTTTACCCCCTTCCAGGAACAGGTTTCCTCCACCTCGTAAAGCCCGCAGGGAAAGACGGCTGTTCCATGGTCTTTCTGCTCTTTCAACCTGGAAGTATCTGCCATCATATGGTTTTCTCCTGCTTGTGATGGAACATGGCAAGAAAAACTGCCAAAAGTCCGATACAGCTTACCCATACAGCATTTGCCCCCATATGCAGTGTGAGATAGCTTCCCACGGCAGCGCCTATAATAAAGAAAACAATTACATTATAATACTGCAGACTGTTTTTCAGACATTGAGCGTCTCTGTTTTTTAAATAGCGGTAGAGATTTTCCGTAGCGCTTCGCAAATTTCCGGTACACATGGTGGTGGCATAAGAATTGCCGTTCATTTTGCGGAATGCTTCCACCTGCAGAGCACAGACAAAGGAAACCATAACATTAACCAGGGTATCCGTTTTCCCCAGCGGCAGAAAACCTGCAAGAATCAGGCAGAACAATTCTACCAGGACTACCAGCTGTCTCCAGTGTATGCTTTCTTTCCATTTAAACAGGGATTGAATCATTTCACAGACGAAAATTCCCAGGACAAAGGCCAGTATGGGAAGCACATAATAAAAAGCTTTGCCCCAGTTCTGATTGGTCAGATGAACACCCAGAAGCACAATATTTCCCGTCTGGGCATTGGCAAAGACGTGACCGCGGCAGATATAGGTATAGGCATCCAGAAATCCACCTACTACAGCCAGCAAGATTCCCAGCAGGTGCGTTTCGGACATTTGTTTCGTTTGTTTCATGGAAAAAGCCTCCTTTGTTTCTGTAATTGCTGTTTTGTCTTTAAAAGGATAGCACAGAAAACAAAAAGGGACAAGGCAAATGCTTGACAAAGAGAAATATAGGGTCTATACTAGATTCATACAAAAGCAACTAACGCGGGATGGAGCAGTCTGGAAGCTCGTCGGGCTCATAACCCGAAGGTCACAGGTTCAAATCCTGTTCCCGCTATTGAAGAAAAAGCCATTGACCAGGAAAGTCAAGGGCTTTTTCTTTTTTGTTTAAATCCAGAAAACATAAGGGGTTCGGAAAATCAGAAAAATTATTCTGTAAAATCAAAATTTCAAAATGCCAATCCCCTTGAGATAGGCTATGATAAGCATTTTTCATAAAATCAGAGGATTTTCGGAGGACTAAAATCATAATCTTTACATTGTTTATACGTTAGGAGAGAAAAAATATGGAAAAATCAAGGAATGAATTTGTAAATTTACTGGAATGGATAGGGGACAACAGACTTCTATGGGAAGAAATTTGCACAGGCGAAAATCTCTCTGCCAGTACCTGTAGGCAGATGATTGAGGAACTGCGAAAAGCCGGCTTTTTCCAGCTTATTTGCGTTGTCCTGACAAGAAACTACTGTAACATGGGAGTTGAAGCTGGATTGTTGGCTCTAGTGATAAACAAGTTTTCTGCTGACTGGGATAGTAAAACTGCTGATGAGGTGGTAAATGAAATACAGACAGAATTAAGTATTGCGGCAAAAAAATTCTCAAAACCATCTGGCAAGTCTCAACTGGAGATGCTATAATACTAATATAAAATTCCCAAAAAGGAGATGATGATATACTTTGAAAAATTTTGAAGAGTATAAAAACATTTTTGAAGAAGTTATAAGGTGCAGTAAAAGTGCCAATGCTTCAGATGCTGTGAAAAATTATTTACTATCTTTAGATTATGAAACTGTTCAACTTGTTCAAGTTGCAATGTATCTCGGTGATGACGAAAAAGAACTGGAAAGAACAACAAACCTATGGGAAAAGCTGGAATATGAAATTGCACAAAACCTTTGGTCCTCTGACAAGGAACTAGAAGTACGACATATTTCTGATAAGTGTGAGGGCAAGCTGGTGGGTGAAGCACTTGAACGGATTATGAATAAATTAATTTCAAAATGTAATCAATAATCCATAAATTAAGAAAATAGGCAGGAATCTATCCTTTCAGATGGTTTCTTGCTTATTTCTTTTTTGAAGTCCTACCAAGCAAATAATCAACAGACACATCATAATAATCTGCTAATTTCATGAAAACCTCAATAGGAATATTGATTTTGCCTAATTCGTATTTGGAATAAGTTGTTTGCTTTACATTAAGGTAATTTGCTAATTCCTGCTGTTTCTTGTCATTGTCTTCTCTAAGATTTCTTATTCTTTCAAATACCATTCAGACTTCTCTCCTGCTTACTTTTCTCTATTATAAAAAAGTCTTGTCACGACTATTGCAAAATAGTCGTATTACGACTATAATTAAAAGAAATATTCTGAGAAGTATCTAATTTTAAGAAAGGATGAATAATGTGAAATTTCTCAACACACTAATGGATGTTATTTTTTTCGAGAAAGATAACGATTTTTTTGACAAAGAAGCTACCATAAAAGAATACTTTTCTATTTGTCCCCCAGAGAAAAGAAAAAGAGTGGCTAACTATGACGAGTTATATAGAGAAGCATTAAAATATGTGTCAAAGCAAAATTTTGAAGAAAACACAAAAAATCTGGAAAACTACTTCTATGAAATGACGAGTGTGGATGCCGGAATTGCTATATGTATCGGAGTAACCGCTTATTTCATAGCACGAGAAGTAGACAAACGGGGCAAAGAATGGGAAGGTAAGATTGATGAATTACTCCCTCCTGGATTTGACAAGAATAATCCATTTGACACCAAAATAGGAAAGAACCACAGAGATTTTGGACATGATACTTTTACATTTGGATTGAAAAATATCCCTAATGATTTTCCAATTTTTGTTGATAAAATGGGCAAAAGCAATATTTATATGCCTGTCGGAGAAGTGCTTAAAAAAAGCGGTGATATATCCATGCTGGATATTATCTGGTATTACTATGGAAAAGGTGCAAAAAGCCCACTAGCCGGAGTCTTTAACTGTGCCGGACACACGATTGTACATTTTGCAAAAGATTTATTAACAAGTGAAGGAGTGCCCCTTCCCTTTTCTTCTTTGCTAAGTCACTATGAAAATCTCGCAGAAGAGGAAGACTTTTTTAGTCTTGGAAAAGAACTAATTGATGATTCTGATGAATACACTCTGACAAATAAATTCAATAGACTTATAGAGAAATACAGAGGAAACATGAAGGCTTCAGATTTTGCCTCTCTTGGATTTATTGAAGGAATGAACAAGCTATATGTTTCAGCTAAAAAGCTTGGAGAGAAAGAAAAAAGCTTTAAACGTGATATGAAAATACTATCCATGGGCACATGTATCATGATTCAGCTATCTAGTCTGATTTTTTCAGAAGAACAATTTATATCCAGTTCAGAAAGAGGAACTATGCCTATGGTTCCTGGTGCTAAATTAAATGTTATTATGACCGGGGCTTTAATGAAAAATATGGTACAAGAAATGGGGGTGGTTGTAAAAGAACGGCATAAGGTAAATATGGACTATTCTGAACGAATCAAAGAAGCGAAAGGGGAAAAATAATCTTTATGAGCAACAACAATAACGAAAAGAACAAAGACACAAATCAAAAGAAACCAAGTATCAGTACTGGGAATCCTCTGGTTGACATAGGCCTAACTGTGGTGGTTGCAATAGGAAGCTGGGCTGCTGCAACTGTAACTCATAGGGTTTCTGAACTACATACCCGGAAAAAAGCAAAAGATTTAGCAGTTACTGAAAATAATCAAAATCTAGAAAATGAAGGAAAATAGAAAAAATAATGCATATATTTCTAATTATTATTTTCCTGTTGGTCTTTGTTTTAGTATTTGTTCTAAAGGAAAAGAAAAGCATTAATAAACACAAAAAAAATCTTAACTACACAACTAAGAACACAACTGAACATATAAAACAGGAAAAAGAAAAACGAAAATGAATACAGAGCCAATATGTCAGAAGTGATGTATTGGTTCTTTTAATGGAGGAAATTATGGACAAACACTTTATTCAAACTCTCTTTAGGCCAGACCGCTGGAAAGTGCGACATGAAGTTCTAAACGTAATAAACATCAACTTCCCTCCGCCAGACTATGACGGAAATCAAGAAAACTGGATACAGGACATTACTACTTTTGCCTTTCTGAATCCTCATGACTGGACAAAATTACATAAAGAATACCTGACTTTAGTCAAAAAATCTTTTCCGCATTTAAACCAATGTACAAAACTGGATTTTTTTTGTACCGAAGAGGGAGAACTAAGAGCTGTAGATGAAGAAGATATTTACCTAAGAATCCGGGTACATATAGAAAAAGAAAATATTCTGTCCTTTGCAGATGATATCGGAACAGACAGAATCATAGGTTTTTCCTTGTATTACTACTACACAAAGCAAGGTCAAGAAGGAAGAGAAAAAATAAGAAAAACTTTAGAACTGGAACTAAAAAAAAGGCAAACTTATCTTCTAAAGAAAAACCGTCTGAAAGAAAAAGCAGAACTGAAACTCTCTTTCCAAAAAAATTTTGATACTTCTTTATTTCAAAAACAAGATATATACTTGGATATACTAAATCACAATTATATTATTTTATGAAAGGGGAATACCTTTGGAAAGTTATTTGCTGGGATTGGCATTAGGACTGATACTCTTGAATCTAGTGTTTCTTAATGTAAGATTTTGGAGGACAATAAGCCATGCAGAAAATTGATGTGAAAACGGTAATTGCCGGAGTTACCATTGTGGTGACTATCTTAAAAATCGTAACGCAACTGGAAGGACAAGAATTAAAACGAAGGAAGTGAAAAAATGTACAAGGTAATACCAAACAAAAAAGAATTTTTAAACTGGAAAAAGCACCTGCCTCCGGAAATAGAAAAAGTAGTACAATCCTCTGATATCGAGGAACTTATTGCCAGGCAAATCGAAGCCTTAGACTACTACTATGGTACAGACAGAGCAATAGAAGCCGACCTGGGCGGCTATCTTCTGATTCTATATGGAACAGAAAGCGACATAGAAAAAGAACTTCTACGAGTGCTCAATTACCATCATTTAAAGGAAGAAGAATACGAATGTATGGATACTTACTGGAAGCCTGAACTGTTAAAAAAAATACAGTTCAGGCTTTATTTATGCGGAAGTGATTACCATGTAGAAATTGTAATAATTACTGAAAGTAAATAAAAGGGAGAATAAAACATGAAAACTATTAATCGAAACGTGGAAACTATTTTACAGGCTTCTGAAGACGGAGAACATACTTACTCCGTAACAAAACTGACAGACGGGGAAATGAAAAAGCATTTAATTCTTGTCATGCTCTATCCTACCCGTACAGAAGAGAATATGCTGGCAGATGATGATACCATGTACCACATTCTATCTCACTTAAAGGACTTGGACTTCGATACAGTCACAGTTCTAAATCTCTTTTCAAAGGTTGTGAATGGCTGTAGACTAAGCGTCAGAGGTCTGGAAGTAGACCGGGAAAATCTGGACTACATACAGGAACGCTACATCAAAAATGAAGCATTTAAGGAAAGCACATGGGCAATCGCCTGGGGTTCTGCCAACAGCACATCCAAAGCCATAAATGAAAGTAAAATGGAACTTCTGACAAATTGGACAGCACAGTTCCCCAAAGAAAAAATGTATCAGCTTACTGCAAAAGGCATTGATACAAAAGCTGGACAGACGATACACCCCCTCTATTTGGGAATCCGTTCAAAATTCAGCAAATGGAAACTGGAAATATTCCCTCATAAAAAATACATGGAATTTCTCAAAAAACAGGAAACAGAAAAGCAGGAAAAAAGAATTGAGCGTGAAATGAAAAAAACGGCTCAATTAAAAAACAAAGACAACTAATTTTCATGAAAACTAGCGTCAGTAGCGTCAAAAGCGAAAAAGATAATTACCTTGTCTGAACTGTCGGGACTGACGCTTGATTTTCTCCAAAAAAACTCTTGCGCATCACTTTAAAAAGTGCTATGCTTGATTTAATTGAATAGAGTTATAGGTGTAACCCTTTAGACCTTGCATCGAGAAGTGCCAGTGCTTTCCGGCAACTGGTCTATGCGAGCCAGTATTTGCCAAATTTTCCCTAGATGAGTGTAGGGAAAAACCAGTGCAAAGTATTGAATATTTTTAATATTCACCTAGCAAATATATAGGTGAGAACAATGAATAGTGAAAAATAACTAAAGAACCATAAAATGGTAAAGAACACAAAATAATTAAAAGTATATAATGGCATACGCTGAATAATTGAGTAGCTACCAGCGGACTCCAATTTGCTATTCCTAAGTAACACAGATAGGTCACTGTTAAATGTCACTGTAAAAGGAGTATCAAAAGGTTTCCAACAAATGAGGGGTAAGCAAATGCATTTCCATGGAACTGATTATGACAATTATTTCTATGGAAACAGGAAAAGGATTAAAAGGACAGACACACTAAAAATCAAAACTTTATCTTTCTACTTAAATAAATTTTGATTTTTAGTGGTCGCTTTTAAGTAATTGGGACACAGCAAATAAACTGTCGTGGTGTGGAAAACCAGGACGTTTATTTGTTGTGTCTTTTTGTATTGTACAAAAAGAGCCTCTCTCTCTTCAATAAAATATAACAAGAAGGAGGATTACTAAAATGAACAAACAGAGAAAACTGGTAATGAAACCAAAAAATCCTAAGATTTTCCTGGTAATCAACATGCCAGAACCATCTGGAAACCGTGCAGCAAAAAGAAGAAAAAAGAAAGAAGAGAGGTAAAACAAAATGAAAACAAAACAAATTGAAGAACTCATAAAAGCTTGGAAACTTTATTCCCCAGACAGTCCTTTAGTACTGTTGACGTTTCAGCCGCCACGCATAGGTGTCTTCTATAAAAAAGAGTGTTATTCGGCAAATTAAACGCTGCCTTTTCCGTCAGATTAAAACGGGTCTTTCAGAGCACCTAACGATGGGATGAAGCA